>Ga0180436_10000789_pt1 | contig 31884 bp, 29 predicted proteins | sample SS_ome_2_FD_132434 | JGI IMG/M metagenome (GOLD analysis project Ga0180436, IMG submission 132434) | Hypersaline lake sediment archaeal communities from the Salton Sea, California, USA - SS_3_S_2 metaG | ecosystem: Environmental > Aquatic > Non-marine Saline and Alkaline > Hypersaline >... | reverse complement strand
CGGGTCGCGATCACGTCACCGATTTCAGCTGCGGTCTCTGCGGCACACCGCTGAAGGATCGCGGCAAACGATTCAGGCCCCTCGATATCGAGCCGGATCGTACCGATGTCACTCAATTTGAAGCGCAGGGTTACCATTGTCTGGCTCGAGCACTCTCCTCGTCGGTAATGTCCATGATTTCACCGGTATCCGGCTGCACCTCTTCATAAAATGATTCGCTGAATCGATAATCGAGCGCGGTGATACCGGCATCGGTGTTGAACTGGTGCTCGATGCGGAGCGTTTCTTTTACATAGTCGTCAAATTCGGTTTCGGAGATATCCACGTCGTAGCGGGCCTTGATCAGGTCGAGCAGCGGGGTCATATCGTCCCTGACCGAGTAGCGCACAAAGTTGCACATCCCCATCGCATCCATGCGGCTGCCGATCACCTGGAATTTCTTGGAGAGTTCGATCTTGCCCTCTTTGGAAGTGGGGTCTTCTTCATCCCTCAGCGTGAACCCGAACGTGTGATCGGCCCCCATCGGATTGGACAGATAGGTCATCGCCATGCCTTTGCTGCCCCGCGGCTCATATGCGGGAATAGCCTGGCCGAGCACATGCGGGGCATGCCGCACGCCGAGAACCCGGGCGGCGATTTTACAGCCCGATCCGAGAATACGGCCAAGCGGTGTGACATTGCGGATCTCTTCCATCAGCCTGATGGCCGCATCGCCATCACCGAATTCCGCGAGCCCAGCCTCCATGGCCACGCCGATGGCGGCCCCGCAGTCGAGCGTATCGACGCCGGCATCGTTGGCGATCCGGTTCATCTTCGCGATGGTGTCGAGGTTTTTCAGGCAGAGATTCGAGCCCATCAGGGCCATCGTTTCATATTCCACCGGGGAGCAGAGGATGCTGCCGTCTTCGTTCGGATAGACGTTTGAGCATTGAATCGCGCACGGCTTCATGCAGGCGTGCTGGGTTTTGCCTTCGCCGCCGCGCTCCTGTATCGTATCATACATGGTCAAGGCATTGATTTTTTCGGCATCTTCCATCGTACCGCGCGTGAAATTGCGGGTCGGCAGGACTTTAAGGGACTGGCAGATATCAACCATTGCAGCCGTGCCGTATTTGGTGAACTTGGAAGACACCGGGTTTTCCCGCAGCAGCTTGACGATTTTTTTAGCGCCTTCCTGAAATGCCTGCTTATCGGCAAATTCGGTTTTGACTTCGCCGTCATTCAATATGACAATGGCAATGATCCGTTTGGACGCCATGACCGAACCGAGTCCGCCCCGGCCGGCATAGCGCGAACAGACGCCGTGGGGATCCGAACATGCGATACCGGCGGTGGGCAGCAGGTGCTCTGCGGCCGGACCGATCGTTATGCAGCCGGCGTCGGCGCCGAATTTCTCACTGAGCAGGTCGGATTTTTCATATACTCCTTTGCCGGCCAGGAATTCGCCGTCGATCAGTTCTTTCCTGTCCTTTCCGACAACCACTATTTTCCAGTCGGAATGCGCTGAAGGAGCACCTTCCAGCACGATACAGCGGAAGTCCTGCTGGGCCATGCGGGTTCCGACAATACCGCCGGCATTGCTTTCCTTTATACCGCCGGTGAGCGGGCTTTTGCCGCCGATGCTCAGGCGGTCGGAACTGGAGACGGTGGTGCCGCTCATAGCCCCGGTGCAGAAAAACAGCTTGTTGTTTTTTCCCAGGGGTTCACAGGCGGCATTCACTTCCCTGCTGACCATACGCGAGGAGAGCGTTCTTCCCCCGAGGAGATATTCCGTCGCCTCAGAGGTCTCGATTCTGGTTTCTCCGGTCTCCGTATTGATTCTCAAAGTTTTGAACATCGCGTACCCCCATATTGTTGCTGATTGAAGTGAATCGTACTGGAATGTGTTGGACCCAAACATTGTATACAATCTTTGTCTACAGACACGTTTATCCCCAGAACCGGATCGTGTCAAGCTTTTTCTGGCGAAGGCCGGTGGTAGAGAAATGGAGAAAACAGTCTGGAACTGCGTCGGGATGGAGGCATCCCGGCAGGAGCGGGGACAGGTTGCAGCCTGCCCCCGAGGCGGGTAACCGGGGCGATCAGCGGGAGCTATCAGTAAGCCTTGGCGAAGATGACTTTTTTCCCTTTTTTGCCGGTGAAGATGCAGGTCCCCTCTTCTGCGAAGGTTTCCAGCGGAGCGCAGCGGGACGTCACTTGCAACGGCTTGGTAGCCGCTTCACGCGCATCGACATCGTCGGGATCACAGGATGCGAAACATTCGACGAAGTCCTGGTTTTTCTTGAAGTAATCGACGAATTCATCGAGGCTGCCCACAGAGACGGTTTTATCTTCCTGGTATTTCCGGGCCCGCTCATAGAGCGTATCCTGGATATCGGCCAGCATCGATTCGGACCGGCTCACGAATTCGTTCACTCCAACGACCGATTTCTCCCGGCGATCGTCACAGCGGCGGTTGATCGACACCGTCGACGCCTCCAGTTCCTTGTTGCCGATCTCAATACGGAGCGGATACCCTTTCTTGATCGATTCCCAGAATTTCACTCCGCCGCCGACATCGCGGTTGTCGATAAATGATTCGATCCGATAACCGTTGCCGGTTTTCTCGGCCAGCTGTTTTTTCAGCCGCTCGCAGTATTCAAGGCGGGCCGACGCCTGCTCGTCCTCTCTGCCGACCGGGATAATGGTGACCTGTTTCGGCGCGATCGCCGGAGGCAACACAAGCCCGTCGTCGTCGGAGTGGGTCATGATGAGTCCGCCGATCATGCGCGTCGACGCACCCCACGACGTCGTCCAGCCGTATTCTTCACGTCCCTCTTTCGACAGATACTTGATATCGAACGCCCTGGCGAAATTCTGCCCGAGAAAATGCGACGTTCCGGCCTGGAGGGCCTTGCCGTCCTGCATCATGGCCTCGATCGTGTACGTTTCGACCGCCCCCGGAAAGCGTTCTTCAGGCGTTTTCTCTCCCTTGATCACCGGCATTGCCAGCCAGTTGCGGGCGATTTCGGCATAGATATCGAGGATCATCAGGGTTTCCTCCCGGGCTTCCTCCGCCGATGCGTGCACCGTATGTCCTTCCTGCCACAGGAATTCCGACGTTCTGAGGAATAACCGGGTCCGCATTTCCCATCTCATCACGTTGGCCCACTGGTTGATCAGAATGGGCAGATCCCGGTAGGAGTTCACCCATTTGGAATAAGTCTCCCCGATAATCGTTTCCGACGTGGGCCGGATGACAAACGGTTCTTCGAGCAATCCGGAAGGACGCAGCTCGTTGGAGTCGGTTTTCTCGAGCCGGTGGTGCGTGACCACCGCACACTCTTTGGCAAAACCGTCGACGTGTTCCGCCTCTCGTTCCAGGAAGCTGACCGGAACCAGCAGCGGGAAATACGCATTTTCATGGCCGGTTTCCTTGAACCGTCTATCCAGTGCGTCCTTGATATTTTCCCAGATGCCGAATCCCCACGGCTTGATAACCATGCATCCCCTGACCGGCGAATTTTCGGCAAGATCGGAATTTTTGACAACCTGCTGGTACCATTCGGCATAGTTTTCGGCTCTGGTCGGCGTTATTGCAGTTTTATTTTTGGCCATTATCCATCCTCGTGGCTTTTATTATTCGTTTCCATGGTCGCCTCCCTTCAAGGCGCTGTTTTCGTCCCGGATTGTTAGCATTGATCTCAGCATAACTCCACCATTTTCTAGTTTTAAATTGAAAAACTTGACATGGTCCGGAAGCCCCGGTAAGGTGCACAACGTTGGTAGACAATGATTGTATACATTGTCGTAACCGAGCCGCCAAACTTGTCCTGAAAGTTTGTTTCTACTGAGTTCGAGGCTCTTTGAACTTTTCCTGGGGAACGTGAAATGCTGAACAAACTGATATCCAATATCCTTCCGTACATGCCGGAAAAACTGGTCTGGCAGTTTTCAAAAGAATACATCGCAGGCGAAACGATAGAAGAAGCAATTGCCGCAGCCAGAAAACTCAACGAACAGGGCATCCTCACCACCATTGACGTACTCGGCGAATTTATCAAGAACCTCGACGAAGCCGAAGCCAACAAGAACGAGTATCTTGACGTAATCGAAGCCGCTGAAAAAGCCGGAGTCGACGGCAACTACAGCCTCAAGCCGACATTCTTCGGGCTCCTGCTCGATAAGGAAATCGCCTATCAACATATTCGCGAAATCGTCGCCAAAGCGGTTTCTTACGACAATTTCGTCAGGCTTGACATGGAAGATTCCCCGTGCACCGATATGACCATCGATCTGCTCAGGCGCCTGAAGGAAGAATTCCCGGCCAACGTCGGCATTGTCCTGCAGGCCTACCTGAAGCGGACGAACCAGGATATCGCCGCCTTGAATGATCTGCAGCGCGAAGGGACTCCGCTCAATATCCGCATCTGCAAGGGAATTTATGTAGAACCGGAAGAGCTCGCCTATAAGGACAACAAGGAGATCAACGCCCATTTTCTCGAAGATATCGAGCTCATGCTGCAGCAGAAGATGTACCCGGCGATCGCGACCCACGATACCGCCGTCGTCGAAGGGGCGTACAGGCTGCTCGAGAAATATAAACCGGCAAAAGAAGACTACGAATTCCAGATGCTTTACGGCGTAACCCCGGCGCTGCGCAAATCCATTCTCGATGCCGGTCACCGCATGCGCGTCTATGTCCCGTTCGGCAAGCAGTGGTTCGGGTACAGCACACGCCGCCTGAAAGAAAATCCGGCAATGGCGAGCGTAATCATGAAAGCCATTTTCATTAAGGGATAAACGTGCTAAAGATTACGGGCGTAAAGTAAATTTGTCCGCCAGCCGCTGTTCTGGCCGGGAAATGCTTAACCGAGAAGGTTTAGAGAGCGCATCACCATACCGACCATGACTACCGTTTCCGCCAAAAGCCCGATACGTAAGACCTACAAATGTTTGTATAACTGCTTAATGTTTTACTGTTAATACAGATCAGTTTCATGCCGGCGGGCGCGAATGGAGATAATCGCGCCTCTATAATAACTGATTGGTACAAATGGAGAAAACAGATGTTTGAGCAGATACAGGCAAAATCCGAAATCCCGGAGCGGATCCCGGGAGCCGAAGGTAATTTCTATCATACTTCCGACAGCGCAACCGGACCGGGTATGAACCCCCGGATTCAGCGGCTGCGCAAACTCAGCGTCGAGACTGAACCGACCATTTCAATCGAACGTGCCCTGCACCAGACCGAGTTCTACAAGGAAAATTACGGCCGCTACTCCGTGCCGGTGCTGCGCGCCATGACCTTTCTCGACCACTGCACGAGGAAAACGATCTATATCGGCGACGACGAGCTGATCGTCGGCGAGAGAGGGCCGCAGCCCAAAGCCGTACCCACCTTTCCCGAGCTGACCTGCCACAGCGTCGAGGATCTGCACGTCCTCAACACCCGCGAGATGCAGCGCTACCTCACCACCCAGGAAGACATCGACACGTACGCACGCGAAGTCATTCCGTATTGGCATGGAAAAACCCAGCGCGAACGGATTTTTTCGCACGTACCGGCAGAATGGAAGGCCGCCTACGAGGCCGGGCTGTTTACGGAATTCATGGAGCAGCGCGCTCCCGGGCACACGGTTCTTGACGGCAAAATTTATCAGCGCGGCATGCTCGATTTCAAACGTGAAATCGAAGAAAATATCGCCAATCTCGACTACCTCAACGATCCCGACGCAACAGACAAGGCGGAACAGTGGAAAGCGATGGCGATCTCGTGTGATGCGGTAATCGTATTCGCCGAACGTCATGCCGACCTGGCTGAAGAAATCGCCGCCGGCGAAACCAATCCGGACCGCAAAGCCGAACTCCTCAAGATTGCCGATGTATGCCGGCATGTACCGGCGCATAGACCGCGCACCTTCTGGGAAGCGATCCAGATGTACTGGTTTGTCCACCTCGGCACGATCACCGAGCTCAACGGCTGGGACGCGATGAATCCGGGCCATTTCGACCAGCACCTTGCCCCGTTTTATGAAGCCGAACTGGCCGCCGGCACCCTCTCCCGCGATGAAGCCAAGGAACTGATCTGCTGCTTCTGGATCAAGGTAAACAACCACCCCGCCCCGCCGAAAGTCGGCGTCACCGCCAGAGAAAGCGGGACCTACAACGATTTTACCAACATCAATATCGGCGGTGTCAAAGCAGACGGTTCGGACGGAGTCAGTGAAGTCTCCTATATCATGCTCGAGGTGGTCGAGGAACTGCATATCCTGCAGCCCGGCTCCTCCGTGCATATCAGTTCGAAAACCCCGGATACGTTTCTCCACGCCGCCACCAGAGTCATCCGGCAGGGGCACGGCTACCCGTCCGTGTTCAGCCCGGATACGTACATCGCCGAAATGCTCCGCCAGGGTAAATCCCTGAGCGACGCCCGGGAGGGCGGCTGCAGCGGCTGCATCGAAGTGGGAGCATTCGGCAAGGAAGCGTTCCTGCTCACCGGCTACCTGAACGTACCCAAGATTTTCGAAGTAACCCTCAACAACGGTATCGACCCGGTCTCCGGAAAACGGGTCGGCATCGAGACCGGCGACCCGCGGTCATTCACCGATTTCGAGCAGCTGTACGATGCGTTTGGCCAGCAGGTACGGTTCATCGTCGACCAGAAGGTCCGGGTATCAAACTACATCGACCGGATGTTCGCCAAGTATGCCCCGGCGCCGTTTCTGTCGGTCGTCATCGAGGACTGCATTGCCAGGGGCAAAGATTATTACGACGGCGGCCCGCGCTACAATACGAACTATATCCAGTGCTGCGGGCTGGGCACCGTTACCGACAGCATGACCGCGATCAAGAAGCACGTCTTCGAGGACGGCCGCTTCACGATGGAGGAGCTGCTTGCTGCGGTCACCAATAATTTCGAAGGAGCCGAGTTCCTGCGCCAGACGATCATGAACCGGACCCCGTTCTTCGGCAACGACGACGACTACGCCGACGATATCGCGGTTCGCGTCTACGATGATCTGGTCGGCATCATCGACGGCAACCCCAATATCAAAGACGGCATCTACCACCTGAACATGCTGTCCACAACCTGCCATATCTATTTCGGCAAGGTGCTGGGAGCCACCCCGAACGGGCGGCTTGCCGGAAAATCCATTTCCGACGGGACTTCCCCGTCCCACGGGGCCGACACGAACGGTCCGTCAGCGGTTATCAAGTCCCTGGGCAAACTGGATCAGGTGAAATCCGGGGGCACGCTACTGAACCAGAGATTCCTGCCGAGCCTGTTGAAAAAGGACGAGGACATCAGAAAACTCGGCCAGCTGATTCGTTCCTATTTCTCCCTCGGGGGACACCATATCCAGTTCAACATCGTCGATACCGCAACCCTGCACGCGGCGCGGGAATGCCCGGACGATTACAAGGACCTGCTCGTCCGTATGGCCGGTTACAGCGATTATTTCAATGACATGAACGACGACCTGCAGCAGGAAGTCATTGAAAGAACTGAAAACGAGTCATTCTAGCTCCCTATGGTCCCGCCGCAGGAAGTGCAGCCGTTTTGCCCGCGGCGGGACCACTTCGGCAGACGATTCGGACAGGCCAGGAATGCCCCGGTAAAAACATGAACTCCGGTTTGATCTTTGACATCAAGCGTTATTCGATAAACGACGGCCCCGGCATCAGGCTCACGGTCTTTTTCAAAGGCTGCCCGCTGCACTGCGCCTGGTGCCACAACCCGGAAAGCATTTCCCCGCACATCCAGAAAATGTACAACCGGGATAAATGCATTGGCTGCGGTGCCTGCGTGCTGGCCTGTCCCGAAGAGGCTTGCGCCATGTCCCCCGAGGGTGTTATAACCGATCGTGAGCGCTGTACCGGCTGCGGGATGTGCGCAGATATCTGCCCGACCAGAGCCACGGAGATGTCCGGCCGTATCGCCACCGTCGACGAAATTGTCGAAATCGTCGAAAAGGAGCGGTTGTTTTTCGACCAGTCCGGTGGAGGCGTCACCTTTTCAGGCGGAGAACCGCTGCAGCAGCATGAGTTCCTCTGTTCGCTGCTGCAGGAACTCGGCTCACGCTCGATCCACCGGGCGGTCGACACGACCGCTTTTGCAAAAACCGAAACCGTGCTGGCGGTGGCCGCGCACACGGATCTCTTTCTGATCGACTTGAAAATGATGGATTCGGAGAAGCATCGACACTGGACCGGCGTCGGCAACGAAACGATCCTGGACAACATCAGGCTGCTCGCCGATACCGGAGCCTGCATTAACATTCGCATCCCGCTGATCGGCAACGTCAACGACGATCTCGACAATATGTCCCGATCGGCCGCTTTCATAGCGGCACTGCCCGGGGCTAAAAAAACGGTTAATCTGCTGCCGTATCACAACATCATGGCAGGCAAACACGAGAGGCTCGGTTCCACATTCGACCAGCGGTCAATGACAGAACCGGATAAAACGAAACAGGATACGATCGTGCGCCTTTTTGCAGACCACGGTCTCAAAGCGCAGCTCGGAGGATAACGCAGATTGCTGTCCGCATGCAGACATGGGGCGGCTATTGTATGGTAGGGGAAGCTGGCTCGTCTCGCAGATACAGCGATGAACCGGCTATCGGTTATTTACATAATCTTGAATTAAGGAGGAGCAAAAAGGCAGTTCACTTTCTTTGTGTTTCATTATCGCAGTTCACCTCAACAACCGCAAGGAGGATCAAGAATGGCTTTCAACATCAAAACTGTATTGTGCACCACCCTGGTTGGCATGTTCATCACTGCTGGCGCCCATTCGGTATTTGCAGAACCGGAAATGACCCTTAAATTCGCCGGCCAGAATGCAGCCGACCACCCGGCTACCGACCAGATGCATGCTATCGCCAAAGAGATTGCCGAGAAGACCGACGGCCGCATCGAGGTCAAGGTTTATCCGGCGAACCAGCTCGGCGACTACTCGCTGGTCTATGAAGAGCAGATTCGCGGCACGATCGATATGTCCTGCATCTCCGTACCGAGCCAGTTCGACCCGAGAATGGAGCTGATCTACATCAACGGCTACGTTGCTGATTACGAAGACGCCAAGAAAGTTTTTGCCCAGGACGGCTGGCTGTTCGGCAAAATGAATGAGTACAACGAACGTCTCGGCGTAAAACTGCTCGGTTTCTTCATCGAAGGAATGATCGGTACCGGAACCACCAAGCCGGCTAAAGACCCCCTGAACCCGGAAGCAGACCAGGACGTTCTGATTCGTGTTCCGAACATGGACGTGTACAAACTGGCCGCCGAAGCTATGGGATACAGCACTGTCACTATTCCCTATGCAGACGTATACCAGGCCATCCAGACCGGCGTCGTCAACGGTGTTAACGGCTACCCGGTAGCCGCCGCCTATACGGCCCTGGGTGATGTACTCAAGTACTGGTACATGACCAACTACTCCCTCGAAGTGCTCAACTACATGATCAGCGGCAAGACCTGGGAAAAAATGAAGCCTGAAGACCAGGCCATCATTAAAGAGGTTCTCGCTGATGCCACCACCCGGAGTATCGAAAACGCCAAGAACGTTGACGAACACTACATGAACCTGATGAAAGAAAAAGGGATCGAGGTTTTCACCTACACGAAAGAGGAACTGCAGCCGATCATGAAGGCCTGCGCCTCTACCTGGCCGAAACTCGAGAAGAAAATGACCAAGGAACTCATGGACGGTTTCAGGACAGAACTGGCGCCCAAGTGATGCATTGATAACCCTTGAATAATAAATTATTCAAGGGTTTTCCCTGGCTTATCCCTAAACCTTGAGGTCCGGGGGTTGTGCAATACCGGACCTCAAGGCGACCTGGAAAAATTCGAGTTTTCAGCCAAAATCTGAATTTTTCCAGGCCGTCTCATACAGTTTTGGAGCGTCATTGTGGCAGACAAAAACGATGAAATCAAATGGATCGACACCAATGGATGCATTGATTTATTTGAATCCCCCAAGAACCTGTTCGACAGGATCACGATCAATAGCTTTTCCATTATCTGTTTTTCAACCTGCGCGGCTTTAACGCTGATCATCTGCGCGGCGACATTTTTCAGATATGTCGTCAGGGGTGACCTGTACGGATACGAGGAGTGGGTAAAAATCCTCGCCTTCTGGCTCTACTTCATGGGGGCCGCCATCGGCGCCTATAACCGCACCCACGTATCCGCCGACCTGGTCAACGCCTATTTACCGGACGGAAAATTCAAGGATTTTCTGGCATTTATCAAAAACCTGATCACCGTCGGCGTCTGTCTGCTTTTCACGTGGTTCGGGTATGAATTTTTCATGTTCGGCTTCATGGGGCCGCTCGGAACCGGTATCGCAATTCCGAAAACAACCGTCTGGAGGATTCCGTTCTGGGTCGGTTATCTCTCCGTTTTCATGGGCCTCGGCTTCATGTCCTTTTACTTCATTCGAGATCTCGTTTTAAGCACGCTGGCACTGTTTGGGAGGAATGGCAAATGATTTTTTTAGCGCTCATCATTCTCATGCTGTGTCTGATCGTCGGCGTCCCGGTCCCGGTCAGCTTCATGGCTTCGGCCGCGTGGCTTATTTTCTTCGGCGGTCCCGCCGGGGAAGGCTACCAGGCCTCGCAATTGCTGCCCTACGGCTATGCGCAGATGAACTCGGTATCACTGATCGCCATCGCCCTGTTTATCGCCGCCGGCGGCATCATGGAACGGGGTAAGATCGGCGAGAAGCTGATCGATTTCGTCGACGTCTTCGTCGGCCATTTCAAGGGTGGGCTCGGCATCGCCGGAACCATTTCCTGCGCGATCGTCGGCTCCATCTGCGGAGCTGCGTGCGCGACTCTGTCATGCGTCGGCTCCATCATGTTTCCCCGTTTCCGGGCGGAAGGATATCCGCGGGGGCTGACCGCCGCCCTGATGGCCAATGCGTCGCTGCTCGGCCTGCTGATACCGCCCAACGCCACCCTGATTATTTTTGCATGGATCAGCGGCCAGTCGGTTCTGGCCTGCTTTCTCGCCACGGTTATTCCCGGTTTCATCACGATCGGCCTGCTCTGTCTGGTCAACAGCTGGCTTCTGAGGAATAACGAAACGATCCTCAACCAGGAAAAGAGGAACCGGACCACCTCAGATAAAATCCGCCTTTTCAAGGAACGCGGAAAACTTGCGTTTCCGGCGCTGCTGCTGCCGTTTATCGTACTCGGCGGAATCTACGGCGGCATCATGACCACGACGGAAGCATCGGCAATGGCCGTGCTCTATGCAATCCCCGTCGGCATGTTCGTGTACAAGGGCCTCAACCTGAAGAACACGTACGAGGTCATCGTCGAGACCGCGGTTACCACCGGTGTGATCATGGTCATGCTCTATTCGGTGGCGATGCTGAGCCGCCTCTATATCCTCGAGGATCTGCCCGGCGTGATGCTCGCCTTCTTCTACGCGGTATCCGAAAACCGCTACATCATCATGTTCATGATCAACATCTTCCTGGTGATTATGGGGATGCTGATGGACGATATCAGCGTGGTTGTACTGTCAACGCCCATTTTGATGCCGATCATCGTGGAACTGGGCTTCAGTCCGATCCACTATGCGGCGATCGTCGGGGTCAATACGGGGCTAGGCTGCATAACGCCGCCGGCCGCCCCGGTTCTCTACCTGTCCGGCAGGCTGGGAGCGGCGCCCATCGATGAAATGATGAAACCGTGCCTGTGGTTCATCATGCTCTGCTGGGTACCGGTGCTTGCGATAACGGTGTTTTTTCCTAAAATTTCTCTCTTCCTGCCCCATTTCATTATGGGAACCCCGTGGTAAAGTAACGAGAATGAAATTTTATCGAAATCTTTTTGCCGTTCTCTGTTTCGCGTTTTTTCTTGCCGGGCTTACCACCCAGGCGCCGTTCGCGTTTCTGGTCGCGATGGTCTGTGCGATGCTCTCCCGCACCGCCGAGAAAAAAGGCTGGCCGGACCCGTTTTAACGGCCCCAGGTTCAGGGGTTTTACAGGCGGGGGCAGCCTTCAGGCTGTCCCCCTGGCCTTTCCAGGTCGCCTCAAATCAGCGCGCGCGCCGGCCTTTCTCATCTCCCGTTTGCCTGTATTCTGAGATTGCTTCAACGTTGTTGTACTGTCCAACCTGCCGGCAATATCGTCTTGCCACCAGCCTCGATCAGTCTTTCACCATCGACGCTCCCGGCAGCAGCGTCTGGGTACTCGTAACCCCCTGCCACTGCCGGATCGTTGTCTGCAGAAACTGGGAAATCAGTTCGGCATCGGACGACAACAGGTCGCGCGTCAGTTTGACTTTTATGATAATGTCGATAGCCCCGTGAACCGAATGAATTTCGCGCACGGCCTCGAGTTCGTAGAGTTTGTTGATAATTTTATCCTCGTAGCGCCCCTCCACGTTCATCAGCACAAAAACACTGATCTCCCTGCGCATTTCCGGATAATTCTGATCGCTGTGCTCGGCCATGTTTTGCCTGAACTCCTCCATGTTTTTCGGGATCAGCTTGTCGATGCCGATTCCGTACTGGCGGCGCTTTCCCATTTTCCACTGATGCAGTGAAATATAGAGATACAGGTCATCGATCGTTCGCTTTGCAAAAGAATCGGCAATACCGCTCGTTTCTATCAGGTGCCGCAGCGGCATATATATCGTATTGTACCAGTCGGCAGCCGCCTCCAGCATGCCGACTTCAGTACCACTTTCCTGCTGGAGGAATTCCCGGTGTTCCTCGATCTGTTCCGCGAGAACACCGAAGTGCCCCAGTTCGGTCAGTTCGATGGTACGGGTCAGCCCGTACATATCCTTGAAGTCAGTACATTCCCGATACAGCCGATTCTCAAACGTATCCTTCGACGGTATCAGTTCCAGCACGTGGGAGTGTATATCCTTAAAGCCAATATCTTTCGCCGCAGCATACCGATGGTGCCCGTCGAGAATGTAGTATTTATCCTTGATCTGATACAGGGAGATCGGCGGAATCGGCCGCCCTTCCTGCATCTGTTTCCTGATCGCCTGCATCCGGTCGTCGCTGTCGTAGCCTTTCGGTTCGAAATGGGCATCGAATTCGTGATACCGCCCGACACTGCCGACGATCTTGTCGAGCGGAACAGAAACGGTCCCCCGGTCGATCGATTCAAAGGCCTGTTCTTCGGTACGTATCTGCTCGAAGGATTTTTGTTTCGACTGGCGGACGTCGTTGTCAATAATACCGAAAACCTTTTTCAGCATTCGGCTCATTTTAGAGCTCGAAGATGTGGTGTCCATACGTGTTTATCACCTGAGTCTGAGCGACCATCGTTACACGGTCTTCCGGCTTGTCGAAAAAGCGGTGGATGTGACCGTGAATGAAAAACCTCGGATTATATTTTTCAATGAGCGTTCGATAGCAGTTGAATCCTTTATGGCAGCGATCCTCACCGTCCTTGACATGGCGTGGAGGCGCATGGGTGACCACGGCGTCGAGCCGTTTGAGCCGCCACAGCCCGAACCAGAGTTTCCAGATCTGGGCCTTCATCTCCCGCTCGTGATACTGGTTCTGGTTTCCGTTGTACCAGCGCGAACCTGAAAACCCGATAAACGAATAGCCCCCGCGGGTAACGATTTTCCCAGTTATATCATCGCAGCCCTGCGGTACGATTTCGTGTCTGATATCGTGATTGCCGAGTACGTAAAACAACGGGACATCGTACATGACCCGCAATTTCGCCAGATACTCGGGCGGCAGGTCTCCACAGCCGATAATCAGGTCGACCGTCCCTTTTGCCACGGGGCTGTCGTCACTGATCAGTTCGGCCACGATACGATCAGATACGCTGAGAACCTTCACCCTGTCTTTCCCTCACGCTTTTTATCCAGCCGACCCGGATAAAGTATTGCTGCCCGCCGTCTTTCCAACTGCCGCAGGCATCCTGGTGCTGTCTAACAGGGTATTCACTTTTCTCGATTCTGCCTTTGTCCAGTCTGCATTTTCCCTGCCGCTCGTCGACGAGGTGATAGTGTTGACAACTCAGGCAGATTTTATCGTATTGCTTCTTCATAAGCGTTAGGATTTGTTCAGGCGAACAGAGCGGAAAAATCGACACAATACGATACCGTGCATGAAACATCGGGGATATCGCAAATCCTGTCCCTGCACTCCAGTTCAGCCAGTTTTTTAGTAAAGAGATGGCGGGTATCGGCAACGATGCGCGGTTCCATCTCACTGCTGCCGTTCAGGTTGAACACCATTCCCTGCAGCGCAACCCCATGTTTTGTAAGCGCATCGAGGGCGGCCAGCGTATGATTGATAGAACCGGGCCGCGGCCCGGTGACGAGAATCACCGGCCACTGCTGCGCGGCGTACAGGTCAACGGCACACACCGTATCCGTCAGTGGGGCAAAGAGACCGGCGGTGCCTTCTATCAGCACGTGGTCAAAGGTTGTGGCTAATTCGTCAGCAGCGGCAACGATGACATCAGGATCGATAACACGGCGGTCGAGCGTCGCCGCCAGATATGGGTCGCAGTCAGCCTTGAGGATGTAGGGGCACGTGAGGCCCATCGCGTCCTCTTCGAGCAGCACCGAATCGGCGAGTCTGCGGTGGGTCATGATATCGGTGCTGAGCCCTTCGCCGCCGGTCTGCACCATTTTCATCGTGACAGCGGCGCTGCTGTTATCCTTGAACCAGCGGGCAATCAAGCCGGTGGCAACGGTCTTGCCGATGCCGACATCGATGGAGGAAACGACTATGATGTTACCGCGCTCAGTCACTACCGACCTCCGTTTTTACCAGAGACCTGTCAATCCGTGCCGAGCTTCTCGAGGCAGGCTGCCAGCGTTTCCGGGGTATCGAACTGCAGACTCGTCACGCTCGTGCCCTTCGGAACGATCTTGCGCATCATCCCTTTGAGAACCGTTTTCGGACCGACCTCGATAAACGTATCGACGCCGTCTGCGAGCATCCGCGAAATGATTTCATACCAGCGCACGCGCGAAGCAATCTGCCTGGCCATCATATCGGTAATGACGGTCGTATCATTTTCAGGAGCCGCTGAAACATTAAAATACACCGGTATTTGCGGCGTTTTGAAATCGACGGTGGCGATGAACTCCGAGAAATCCGGGACGGCTGCGGCCACGAGCGGTGAATGATTCGCGACACTGACGTTGAGGGCAATGACCCTGGCCCCCTGCGCTTCGAGCAGCACCGATACGGCGTCGAGTGCATCCATCGAGCCGGAGATCACGATCTGCTGCGGGGTGTTGTAATTGGCGACGGTCACTGCACCGGGGCCGTCGTATGCATTTACCGCCGCTTCGATGTCGCCGATTTCAAGACCGAGAATCGCGCGCATGCCGCCGGGATGTTTATTGCCTTCCCTTTCCATGAAAAAACCGCGCCGCTCGACCAGCCTGATCGTATCTTCGACCGATATCACCCCGGCACCGCAGAGGGCCGCGTATTCACCGAGGCTGTGACCGGCATAGCAGGATACCGTCAGTCCCCGCGGCAGCGATTCACGCAGCGCCTGCAGGCAGACCAGGTTGGTTGCGGTAATCGCCGGCTGCAGCACGGCGGCCCGCGTCAACTCCTCCATCGGTCCGTCGGCAATGATTGAGCTGAGGGAAAAATCGCAGACCGAGTCGGCCAGTTCGGAAATTTCCCTGCATGCCGGGACGGTTTCGCTGAACTCGCGCCCCATCCCGATATACTGGGACCCCTGTCCGGGAAATAAAACAGCTATCTTCATTGATGCCTCCTCTCTTTATCTCGCTTGATCTCGGTAATGTTCAACACGAACAGGACACCGACCCCGACGCAGATCGACGAATCGGCCACGTTGAAGGCGGGCCAGTGGTATGAGCCAACGTAGAAGTCAAGAAAATCGATAACGGCCCCGAACCTGATTCGATCGATCAGGTTCCCCACCGCACCCGCCGCAATAAGGCCGAATGACACGACATAGAAAATTGACCGGGAACGCATCTTGAACACAGCGACAGTCAGCCCGATTGCAGCAAGGCTGTTCACTGCAATGAAGAAATAGTGCCTCACTGGTGAATCGACCGACGCAAATATTGAAAACGCCGCGCCCCTGTTAGTTACGTACACCAGGTTGAACAGGCCCGGAATCACTTCCCGTACCTCGTAGAGGTTCATGGTTGCCATGATCCAGTATTTGCTCAGCTGGTCGAGCCCGACCAGGGCCGCGAACAGCAGGATGTATAGACGCACGCCTTTACGTATCCTGCGGTTCCAGGGTTTGCACGACCGTGTAGCAGCGGCTGCAGATGCCCGGGTGGTCCGCATGCGTCCCGACCGTCTCGGAACGGGTCCAGCAGCGCTCGCATTTCTCACCGACCGCAGCTTTGATGCCGACGCGAACCCCTTCGACCTCTTCGCTGATAAACGGTTCGATTTCGCCGAACTGATCGCTGTCGACCAGTTTCAATTCGGAGACGATGCTGATCTCCCGCAGCATCGCCACCCGTTCTTCGGCAAATGAAGCCAGCGACCCGTCAACACAGAGCAGGACTTCCGCTTCGAGCGGATGGCCGATAATTTTGTCGGCACGCGCCTTCTCCAGCGCCTTGGTGATCTCCGAACGGATTTTGATCAGATTGTCCCAGTCCGCTTCACGCTGCTCGTCTATGCGATTATCTGGATCAGCTGCAGGGAAATCGGTAAAGAAGATCGATCCGTTCAGTTCGGCTTTTGCATCCCTGCTCTTCAATGCATCCCATGCCTCTGCCGCGGTGAAGCAGAGGATCGGGGCCATCAGCTGCAGCACCCCTTCGGCGATCTCGTACATGGCCGTCTGGGCTGAGCGGCGCAGATGCGAATCGGTTCCGGATGCGTACAGGCGATCCTTGATGATGTCGAGGTAAAACGCACTCATCGTCATACCGCAGAAATAGTTCAAGCCGTGATAGATAGAATGAAATTCATATTTCTCGTATGCAGCGGTGATTTTCGTCTTAAGCTCTTCAAATTTTGCCAGGGCCCAGATATCGAGCACCTCCAGTTCACTTTTCGGCAGCGCGTGGCGCTGCGGATCGAAATCACTGAGATTGCCGAGGAAATAGCGGATCGTGTTGCGGATCTTGCGATATGAATCGGTGACCTGGCCCAGGATTTCATCGGACACCTTCACGTCGTCCCGGTAGTCCTCACTCGCCACCCACAGCCGCAGAATCTCGGCCCCGTACTTCTCGATCACCTCCTGCGGGACGACAACGTTGCCGACCGATTTGGACATCTTCTTACCCTGGCCGTCAACCACGTACCCGTGGGTCAGCACGCCCTTGTAGGGGGCCCGATCCCTGGTCCCGACCGATGTCAGCAGCGCACTGTGGAACCAGCCGCGGTGCTGGTCGCTTCCTTCCAGGTAGAGGTCGGCCGGCGACGTAATTTCTTCGCGGCGTTCACAGACGGCGGCATGGCTGACACCAGAATCAAACCAGACATCGAGAATATCGGTCTCCTGCCTGAATTCGTTGTTTCCGCACTGTTCACACGTCAATCCGCCGGGCAGGAAATCGCTCGGCTCATGACTGAACCACGCATCGGCACCCTCTTTTTTGAACAGAGCATCAATGGCGTCGTTCACCGCCTCGTCCTTGACGATCTCACCGCATGATCTGCAGCTGAAAACGGTGATCGGTACGCCCCAGGAACGCTGGCGCGACAGGCACCAGTCGGGGCGATGCTCGATCATTGCATAAATCCGCTGCATTCCCCAGCCCGGCGTCCACGTAACCGCTTTGATATGTTCCAGCGATTTGCTGCGCAGATCGTTCGCCTCCATGGAGATGAACCACTGCGGCGTGGCCCGGTAGATGACCGGCTCCTTGCAGCGCCAGCAGTGCGGGTAGCTGTGATGGATCTTGTCCTGGTGCAGTAAATCCCCGCTTTTCTGGAGATCGCCGCAGATGTCGTCGTTGACGGCGGGGATCTGCTTGCCCTCGTAGACTCCGGCCTCAGCCGTAAATACCCCGGTATCGTCAACCGGTGACAGGATTTCTAATCCGTAGCGCAGACCGGTCAGGTAATCGTCGGCGCCGTGACCGGGCGCGGTATGAACACACCCCGTCCCGGCATCGAGCGTTACATAGTCGGCCAGTACCAGCCTGGAATCCCGTTCCATGAACGGATGGCGGCAGGTCTTGTTTTCCAGGCCGGCGGCACCGAAAACGCTCACGATGGAAAAAGACTCGACCCCGAATTCTGCCATCACCGATTCGACCATTTCCTTGGCCATGATCAGTTTTTCGCCGTTCGCTTCAACGAGCGCGTATTCATAGTCAGGGTGCAGCACGATACCCATGTTGGCGGGCAGCGTCCACGGCGTGGTGGTCCAGATGACGACGTACAGGTTGTCGCCGGTCAGGCTCGGATCCACATCGCTGATGTCGGAATTGACCCGGAATTTAACGTAGATAGACGGTGATGTGTGATCGTGATATTCGACTTCGGCTTCGGCCAGCGCCGTCTCACAGGTCGAACACCAGTAAACCGGCTTCTTGCTGCGCACGACCGCCCCGGACATCAGGAACTTGTTGAATTCCCGCGCGATCGTCGCCTCGTAATCATAGGTCATCGTGAGATACGGGGTCTCCCAGTCTCCGATGACGCCGAGACGCTTGAAATCCTTCTTCTGTATCTTGATCCACTTCTCGGCATATTTCCGGCATGCTTTGCGCTTGGACAGCGTCGGGATCGTCTTCTTTTTCTCGCCGAGTTCCTTGTCGACGTTATGCTCGATCGGCAGGCCGTGGCAGTCCCAGCCGGGGATATATGGGGCATTGAAACCGTCCATGCGTCTGGAGCGCAGGATGATGTCCTTCAAAATCTTGTTGAATGCGGTGCCGAGATGAATATTCCCGTTCGCATACGGAGGGCCGTCGTGCAGCACGAAGAGCGGTCGTCCTTCGCTGTGCTCCTGGATTTTGTGGTAGAGATCCTCTTTCTCCCATTTTTTCAGTATCAGCGGCTCGTTCTGGGACAGGTTCGCCTTCATTTTGAACGAGGTCTTGGGCAGGTTCAGCGTCGCCCTGTAATCCATGATTGTCTCCTTTTATATGCTAAACGTAGACCGTGTTAAATTTATTCGTCAAATCAACCATATTGCGAACAAAAAAGAAAAAACCGTAACAGATAAGAATAACACCAACATGGCAAGTTTCAAGTCTATTCTCGCCGTCCTGCAGGAATCGGGGGATCTCCCGTAAATTCAAGGTATCACGTGGGTTCGGAGGTCCGCAGGAAAAGATGGATTTGCCCGGTCTCCTTTCAAATTGACACGACGGTAATGCTTTATTAGAATTGGAAAATTTTAAAGTACATACAGCAATCACATGGTGATCTGGTAAAATTAAGATTTTCGTTCGAAATCAAGGCGTGCATGGACAATTTAGCCGCGGGCGCATCCCGATATATCGTGGATTACATTGAAATGTACAAGGCAGCACTTGCACGAAAAGACAATTTTTCGCATCGCCCCATATCTTCTGGAAAGATTCATGACCGAGCTATATAACGGTACCATGGTTGAGCTGATCAAGGTCAGCAAGCATTATCATCCGAACATCCAGGCGCTTTCCGACGTTTCAATCTCGATCAATACCGGGGAAATGGTGTTTATCACCGGCAGAAGCGGTGCCGGCAAAACCACCTTTTTAAAGCTCCTGTGCAGGATGGAGCTCCCCACCAAAGGACTGGTTGAGATAGACGGGGCAGACATACGGCGGATGCGCGGCAAAAATCTCGCCAGGCTCCGCCAGACCATCGGTGTTGCATACCAGGATTTCAAGCTGCTCACCGACCGCACCGTCGCCGAAAATATCGCGATTTCGATGGAGGTCTCATACCGTAAGCAGAACCAGATCAAGCAGCGGGTCAGAGACCTGCTCGATGAACTTGACCTGGCCGACAAGCACGGCTCAATGACCGGCGACTTATCCCGCGGCGAGCAGCAGCGGGTGGCGCTGGCGCGGGCGGTCGCCAATTCCCCGAAACTGATCCTGGTCGACGAGCCCACCGGCAACCTCGACTCCACGACCACCGGCCGCGTCATGAAGATGCTCAGCAGCCTGCATAGAGAAGGCACGACCGTCCTGATTGCCACTCACGACCACACCATTTACCGCAACGTCGACCACCGGCTTCTGGAACTGCGCGGCGGCCAGATGCACCAGCTGCGCGACGGGGTGATGCAATGAGGTTCATATTCGCCGTTATCCGCCAGGTATTCAGGAACTTCAGGCAGACCTGGGCATCCCAGTTCATGACCCTTCTGACCGTGAGCCTGTCGGTCTTTATCTTCGCCTTTTTCTACCTCGTCTATATCAACATGCTGAGCATCGGCGACAAGCTCGGCTACGACCTGCGCCTGATCGTCTATCTCGAAGAAGAGCCGATACCGGAGCTGCAGGAGCAGTTGAAACGCAAGATCCTCGCTTTTGACGAAGTCGAGGATATCCGCTTTGTCTCGAAAGCCGAAGCGATCGAGCGCTTTCGCCGGCAGCTCGGCGACGACCAGGACGTCCTCGAGGACATGCCCGGGGATTTCCTGCCCGCATCAATCGAGGTCGTGCCGATGAAAAACCTGCGCAGCCTCAACCAGGTCAAACTGTTTTCGGAGTACCTGGGCAAACTGCCCGGCACGATCAAGGTGCAGTACGGCCAGGACTGGATCGAACGGTTCTACTACTTCACACGCCTGGTCTCGATCATTGTCGTACTCAGCGCCGGGCTGCTGATCCTGACCTCCGTGTTCATGGTCTCCTACAAGATCAGGCTGACCATCATCGGCCGCAAACAGGAACTCGAGCTGTTGAAACTGGTCGGCGCTACGTACAATTACATCAGGACCCCGTTTTTCGTGGAAGGATTCCTGCACGGGCTGCTCGGGTCAACCCTCGGCCTTTCCGCGCTGTTCGGCCTGTTTTACTGGATCCAGATAAAATTTTCCGGACCGGGCATCCTCAATATCTTCGAATTTTCATTTTTCGAGCCTCCGGTCATCGTCACGCTGGCGATTGTATCGATCCTGCTCTGTACCACCGGCAGCTATACATCCATGCGCAAATATCTGAGGACTTGAGTTGCCGAACCAACCGGGTATAAACTGCATGCAGCATTTTTCCTGCACCGGCCTACCGTCCGTTTTTTCCCGCACGCACGGGACTCTGACCGTCTCCATGTGGATACTGGCGCTGCTGATTTTCGGGTTTGACCAGATGGCGCCGCAGGCGGCCCAGGCAACTGATCAGCAGAAGCAGCAGAAAGCGGAGCTTTCCAAGGGCATCAAGCAGTTCAGGATAAACATCGGCCGCCTGCAGGAAGGCATCAAGAAGCAGGAAGAGCAGATCCGCCAGAAAAAACAGGTGGAACTGACGCTGCTGACCGAACTGCAGGATATAGACATCAGGCTTACCGAACAGAACCACAAAGTGCAGGCGCTGGTGGACCGAATCGAACAGCAGCGCGCCGTCACCAGAGCAAAAAAAGACATCATCAACGCCGTAGCAGACTCCCTGAACCGGAAGCAGGGACATGTGATCAAACGTATGCAGTCGTTCTACCAATTCGGTGAACTCGGCCTCATAAACGTAACATTTTCAAACCGGACGCTCCCTGAAATGCTGCGCTTCCAGGATTCGTTCCTGGCGCTGATCAAATACGACCGCGACGCGATCGATCGGTATCGCCAGAACATCACCGAACTGGAGCAGGCCGTGGAATCACTGCAACTGCAGGAGAAAATCTACGCGGAACTGCTGGAAGAAAACAAGACCGAGCAGCTGAAACTGGACGGCATCAAACAGGAAAAAGAACAGCTGCTCGCAAAAATCAGGACGCAGACGAAACTGCACGAACAGGCCGCCGCCGAGATGGAGACCGCGTCTGCAAAATTAACCGAGTCAATCAGAGGCATGAAGAAACAGGTCAAGCAGATCGACGAGAGTTTTCTTTTTGCCAAAGGCACACATCCGCCGCCGATCGGCGGTAGCATCATCACCGGATTCAATGAAACGACCACCAACCTGCTCGGTATATCCTCGATATCCAAGGGGATCTCTATCGATGCGCCATCGGGATCGACGATCAAGGCCATTCACGACGGCGTCGTGCACTACGCCGGCTATCTGCGCGGCTACGGCAACACGGTCATTGTGAATCATGGCCATCAGTATTACTCTATTACATCAAGAATGGATCGGCTGCTGGTCCAGAAGGATGAGCAGGTAACCGCCAAAACCGCCATCGGCATCATGGGCAATACCGCCACGCTGATAACCCCCGGGCTGTATTTCGAGCTCAGGCAGGACACCAAACAGCTCGATCCGCTTGAATGGCTCGATGCCGCGAAACTGAACTAGGCCCGATCACTGACGATCGGTTTTCTCTGTACCCATGAAACTACATCACGCTACCACGGCCTTTGCCGCCCTCCTGGTCTGCTGCTGCCTGAGCATATCTGCAGTCTTTGCAGCTGAAACCGACCCGAAGCAGGAAGAAATTACGTACCGCTACCTCGAAACGTTTGCCAACGTTCTGTCTATTCTGCAGGACAACTACGTTGAAGAAATTAATACGAAGGATGTCATCGAAGGAGCCATCAGCGGCCTGCTGCTGTCCCTCGACCCCCACTCGACTTACCTGAAACCCGAAAGCTACCGGGAGTTCAAGGACGAAACGAACGGCTCCTTCACCGGTATCGGCATCAGGATTACACTGCGGGACGGGATCATTACCGTCATTTCCCCGATCGCCGACACTCCCGCTGCTGAAGCCGGCATCAAGGCACACGACCAGATCGTCAAAATCGACGGGGTATCGACCAAAGGAAAAACCCCGTACGACGCGGTAAAGATCCTGCGTGGACCGATCGGTTCCGAAGTGATCATTTCGATTTATCGGGAAGGATGGGAATACCCGAAAGATTTCGTTTTGAAGCGCAGTTCGATCCCGGTGGAATCGGTCAAGTCGTTTCAGCTGATGCCTGGATTCGGCTACATCCGCATCTCCAACTTCCAGCGCAGCACGACCAGGGAAGTGAAAAAACATGTAAACGATCTCAGGAAAACCGACCGACTCCAGGGCCTCATTCTCGACCTGCGCAATAATCCGGGCGGTCTGCTGGAACAGGCGGTGAGCGTTTCCGACCTGTTTCTCGACAACGGCCTGATCGTCTATACGCGGGGCCGCAAAAAAGACCAGGACCTCACTTTTCAAGCTGAGTCTGAAACTGCGGTGGTAGCAATACCACTGGTTATTCTCGTCAACGCGGGCACCGCCAGCGCCTCGGAAATCGTTGCCGGGGCGATCCAGGATCACCACCGCGGGGTGATCGTCGGTACCAAGACGTTCGGCAAAGGCTCGGTACAGTCGATTATCCCGCTCAATGACGGCGCCGGTCTGAAAATGACGACCGCGCACTATTACACCCCTTCCGGCCGATCGATCCAGGCAACCGGCATTGTTCCGGACATAGAGGCAGTGCCGACGGATTCCAATGACAATGGGGAAAACGATGCCGCGAAGAGAACGCGTGAGGAGGACCTGGAAAATCATTTCTCGAACCAGTCCGACGGCACCGATCAGAAAGTGCAGGATTCCCTGTCCGCCGAGGTACGTAAACGGCTGGAGACAGACAGTCAGCTGCGGACCGGCTTTGACATCCTCAAGAGCCTCGTGCTGTACGCCAACGGTTCCAAATGATCAAGGCATTCACCCGCATCGCCGAGCAGCGGATTGCCAAAGCCATTGAAGAAGGCACGCTGAAGACCGACGGCTGGAAGGATAAACCGCTGCCGCTCGATAACGACCGATTTGTGCCCGACGATATGAAAATGGCATACAAGATGTTGAAGAATGCCGGCTATGTACCGCCTGAGGTCGAGACCAGAAAAGAGATCGGCAAACTCGAGGACCTGATTGCCAAAACCGAAGACAGCCACCTGCGCCTCAAGCAGATGAAGAAGCTCGAGGTGTTGATGATGAAGATCGAAGCCCAGCGCGCAAAACCGTCGTCCATCGCCCATGACGACGAGTATTACCGGAAAATCGTCGAGAAAGTCGACGCGAAGATAAATTCGTCCAGATAAGCGTTGCGAGCCGGCGGGCTATAGACCAAGTTCCTGCAGGAACTTTGCGTCCCGCGACCAGTGTTTCCTGATTTTTACCCACAGCTGCAGGTCCACCTTCTGGTCCAGCATCGTTTCGATGTCTTTGCGCGCCGCCGTGCCGATCTGCTTTATCTTTTCTCCGCCCCTGCCGATAATGATCCCCTTCTGGGATTTTCGCTCCAGGTAGACCGTCGCATGAATCACCACCCGGTTGCGTTTCGGCTCCTCTTTGAATGATTCGATCAGGACCGCAGACGAATACGGAATCTCCTGTCCGGTGAACAGGAAGACCTTTTCGCGAATGATCTCCGCGCTGAGAAAGCGCTCGGTCGCATCGGTTGGCACATCTTCGGGAAAATACCTGAATCCTTTCGGCATCAGCGGCAGCAACTCGTCTACCAGACGCTCGAGCCCGTCTCCTTTCAGTGCGGACACCGGGATAATGCCTGTAAAGGGATAGAGATTTCTATACCGCTCCACAAGCGGCAGCAGCGTTTCGCGCTCAATCAGATCGATCTTGTTGAGCACGAGAAAAGCCGGACTTCGCACCGCTTCGAGATACGTTTTATACTCTTCCTGCTGTGCGCCCCGGGCTTCTTCGTGCGCATGCCGCGACACATCGAGCATGAACACGACTGCCTCGACCTCGTGCAATGAATCGAGTGCCACCTGGACCATCTCCCGGTTGAGCAGCGTGGAGGATTTATGCAGTCCCGGCGTATCGAGAAACACGAGCTGGTACCCGTCGCCGTTCAGCACCCCGGCAATCCGGTTCCTCGTGGTCTGCGGTTTCGGCGTGACAATCGAAATCTTCTGGCCGAGCAGGCGGTTCATCAGCGTCGATTTCCCGGCATTCGGCGGACCGACCAGGGCGACAACGCCGGAGGTTATGATTTCGGGTTCGGTGAAGTCCATCGAATCATGTTGTGGTCAATAATTTTACCGGTTACGAGATAAGTGTGGAGAAAAGTAGAAAATACACTATAGTTTCAAACTGTATGATAATAAAGGTTCGTTTTCTCAGCAAAGGTTATCCGGAGGTACGAGAAAACCGTTAAGAATTCTACCGGGCCCACGGGCCATCGGTTGTTTACATGTCTTTTGTTGGTATTACTTCAGGTAAGCTCATCGAGTACCTGGACAACGGGAAATTTGTCTGCGGATATGTCACCGACAGTCAACCCAAACGGGTGCGGCTTCTGAACCAGAACGGCCGCGAGCTCAACCTGCCCGTATCCCGCATTGTCCACTGCTCCATATCCAGCTACAATACGGAACCCGACCGGGAAGCCCTGATCCGGCTCCTGCGGGAGACGTTCGAGAAGCGTCACTCCCTGATGGAACGGGTCGACCTCGAGATGTTGTGGGAACTCACCTGCACCGAGGCGACCGACACCTTCGATCCCGATTTCCTCGCTGAACTGACGTTTGGCTGCAGCGCCGACGACGATATCGTCTCCGCTTTTCTGCGCTCGGTTTTCAACGACAAGCTGTTTTTCAAATACCGCGAAGGCAAGATCAAGGTCCACTCCCCGGAAAAAGTCGAACAGCTCAAGCACAAACAGGAAAAAGAGGCGGAAAAGGAAGCCCTGATCGGTGAAGGCGCTGCCCTGCTGCAGGCGATATCGGATGCGGACGGCCCCGTCAGCGATTTTTCCGAAACCCAGGAACGGGTTATCGCGGTACTGCAGCAGTATTATCTGCACGGATCCGACGCCGCTGACAGCGACCTGGGCCGGAAAATCATCAAGCAGTCCGGATTTAACCGGCCGCACGACATCTTCCATCTCTTCGTCAAAGCCGGAATCTGGGGGCCGAACGAAAACCTGCCGCTGCTGCGGGCTGACCTGCCGGTGTCATTTTCCACCCAGGCGCGGCAGCGCGCCGAAGCCATTCTGCAATGCGGCAATGCGTCGCTGTTCGACGACCCGGACCGCAAAGACCTGACCCACCTGCAGCCGCTCACGATCGACGGGGCCACCACGCTTGATTTCGACGATGCACTGACGGTCGAGGCACAGGACGGCAACTATCTCGTCGGCATCCATATCTCCGACGTCGCCCATTACGTGAGACCCGGAGATTCACTGTTCCAGGAAGCGATGAACCGGGGCACGTCGATCTATTTTCCGGAAGGGCAGATTCCGATGCTGCCGCGGCACCTCTCCCAGGGCATGTGCAGCCTGATCCAGGGGGAAATACGGGCCGCCTACAGCCACATGATCCTGTTGTCGCCGGAAGCCGAGGTCCTGAAGGTCAAGATCGTGCCTTCCATTATCAAGGTCGCCCGCAGGCTCACCTACGAGGACGCGGATAAAATGGTGCAGAGCGACCCCGAGTTGAAGATCCTCGATCGGCTCCGCAAAAAGCTGCGGGACCGCAGACTCGAATCCGGCGCCCTGCTCCTGCCCTTTCCCGATGTCAACATCTACATCGACAACAACAGCAAGGTGTCTGTGTCCCTGGGCAAAACCGATACGCCGGCCCGCACCATCATCTCGGAAATGATGATCCTGGCCAACACCGAATCGGCCCGCTTCGTGTCCGACCGCATGGCCCCCGGCCTCTTTCGCTCCCAGGGAAAAATCACCAGGCGGGTTGTCCACGGCGACGATGACGACCTGTACCTGAACAGCGTGCAGCGCAAGAACCTGCCGCGCAGCGTGCTGTCGACCGAAGCCAAACCCCACAGCGGCCTCGGGGTTGGTTTTTATACAACGGTCACCTCCCCGATCAGGAGGCTGCTCGACCTGGTCATGCAGCACCAGATCAACAACCTGATCCGTAGGCGCAGCCTCTGCTTTACGCACGATATGTGCAAGGATTTCACGTCGGTCATAAACCGTACCCTGGCGACCGCCAACAGCGTCAAACAGCAGCGCCACCGCTATTGGCTGCTGAAGTATCTCGAGGAACGGAAGGACAGCTATCTGGACGCCGTCGTTATCGACAGCGGCCCGAAGCGGGTCAACCTGGTACTGACCGACTGCCTGATGGACATCGATCTGCCGGCTGCCAGGATACCGCCGTCGCAGCCGGGGTCATCGGTGCGGGTGAAGCCGGTAAAGGTCCACCCGCTGGACAACAGCGTTCGCTTCGACTGGTAGCTCAGCAGCCTTCCACCGGAGCCGTCTTCTTGCGCACTGATTTGAGCTTTACCTGGTCGCCAACCGCCAGCTCCCGGTTATCCCGCTCACACTCGAGGATCAGTTTTGTCCCTTCTATTTCGACCACCTCGCATTTGTTGCTTGCCGCCATCGAACCGACGGGAAACAGCAGCAGCGAAATAATGACCAGTCCGATATTGCATACACGTTTCATGATGACCTCCTGTTGTTTTTTACAGCCTTTCGGCCAGATCGGATTTGTCATCAGGATATGTCATACCGGTCTCGAAAAACAGCCGACATCGGCTGACATCCGGTTGCAATAATGCACGTCTACCCGATGTCTACCTTCTTTGGGATGCAAAACCGCCGTCATTTTGATAAGCTGGGCGCACTATGAGTGAATCGGGATATCCTTCGGGGCAGGTCATGATCAAGATAGACGGGGCCAGGATCAAGGCCATTCGTGAAGCCAGGGGCCTCACCCAGCTCTATATTGCAACGGTCGTGGACGTAACCACCGATACCGTTTCCCGATGGGAAAACAAGCGCTACCCGAGCATAAAGAAAGAAAACGGGCTGAAACTTGCGCACGCGCTCGAAGTCGAACTCGAGGAGATCCTCGACACGGGCAATGATGCTCCGGGCGAAACAGGACCGGAGCCGGAACCACCGAAACCAGAGCAGACCGCTACGCCTGAACCCGGGGTAGCGGCAGCGCAGCCGGAACCTGAACCGGCGCGGAAACGATGGTATGATAAAATCGGACATTTCGGGATTCTGCTGATAACCGCCGGGCTGCTCGGCGGAGGGATCCTGCTCTATTCCGGGTTGAAACCGAATCCGGAAGCCGTGGAACTCAGCGTAACCAGAATCGTCGCCCCTCACTTCATCGCCGGTCAGCCGTTGCCCGTATTCCTCCATATCGACAAGGCGACCGGGAAACCGGTCTCCATTATCTTAAAAGAGGTTCTGCCGCCCGGATGTCGCTTGAACGCCGCCGTGCCGCCGCTTTCAGGAAGCTCTGCAGGCGAAATTAAATGGCTGACCAAGGTAACGGAACCGACGTTCTTCTTTTACACGGTCATCACCGACCCGTCATACAGCGGTGACCTGAGCTTTGCCGGCATCGTCAAGAACGGCCTGACCGACGACACCGCCGCTGTTGCCGGAGACGTAAAAACGGTATCCGGACTGCACCACTGGGGGGATACCGACGGCGACAACCGGATCAGCGACGAGGAAATCCTGATGGTCTATGACCTGCTGTCCGGAGATACCGGGCAGATCATCGATATCGACCAGCTCGAGGAGATGTGGCTCGGAGACGGCTACGTCTGGGACCCGGACCGGCAGACGTACACCATTATGGAATAAGCAGGGAGTTATGGTCATGACCTATTCACGCACAACAGCCCGTTTGCTCTTTGTTGCTTCACTGGGGCTCCTGTTTGCACTATCCGCCGGGACCGCCATCGCCGGACCGGGCAAGGCGACACTCAGCACCAATAAGGATCAACTCCACCTGAGTGTGACGGTACCCAAACCGGCGCCGTCCAGCTTGATCGCGCAACTGAAGCTCACGGCCGGAACCACCATCATTTCAACCTCCCCGCATACCGCCAAGATCGATGCCGGCGGATCGGTCGTGAAATGGCTGGTTAAAAATCCCCCGCCGGGAACAATCAATTTTACCGCGGTCATCTCGCCGCCCGCCAATGCGGCGTCGGCATCGGGGAGCGTAACCTATCGCAAGCCGGGAGACGGCACGCTGGTCAAAATTACCGCAGAGAACAACTAGCATTTTCCATACCTCCATTTCACCAGCTGCGCCAGCGGGACCGGTTCCAGCGTGTCCTCCACACCCCCAAACTCCTACAAACCGGCCCGATGTCGACTCGACATCACCTGATGTCCTCTATCAAAGTGGTCCGTCTGGATATACAAAGAAGACAAGGCAACACACCACTAACCCAAGATCGGAGGATGTCATGAAAAAATTGTTCTTTACCATCGTTTTCATCTTCACCATTGCTGCAAACGCTCAGGCGGAACGAGTAATTACGCTCAACAAAGGAATTACCGGCCTGCTGCTTGGCGCCGGCGGCGGTGCGCTGGCCGGCCAGGCTATCGGCAGGGACACCGAATCCACGGTTATCGGCACGACCATCGGTACGCTGGTCGGTTATATGGTCGGTAATGAAATGGATAAGGGCCAGGGGCGGGAGATGGCTGGGGTTTCTCACCGGCCCTTAGCGCAGCCCGTCTATCGGCAGCCCGTCTATCACGAACCGGTACCCGCGTATCGATACCAGCCGGAACCGGTCGAATACCGTCCCCGCTCCCCGTATGCCGAATGCAGGGAAGTTGAAATCCTGGGCACCGTCGGCGGCAGACCCGAACGGCTGCTCACCACAGCCTGTAAAACCACCGATGGCTGGGTTCTGGTAGACGCACCTGATGCAGTTCATCCGGACCCGGCCCGCTACCAGCCGCGCTATGAGTATGATCCGTATCGACCTGTGTATGGCGGGCATACGCAGAGAATCAGGTACCCGTACTAGACGCATTTCCTCCCCCGCCGGCGCGTCGGATCTCCTCTCGGGTCCGGCGCGTTTTTTTTGTTCTCAGCATTTAAACAGGGGACACACCGAAGCACCCGAACTACCTTCCCACTCCATCGCTATTCCAATTTTCAACTCCTCCCTCCAGCTTTAACCTTGCCTGTCAGGACGCAATGAACGTATAATGCAATCAATGAAAAAACAACGCCTTAACACGCGGTTCACGAACAAGGTCGTAGGCGATATACTGGCCGGCATCCGGGAAGGGCTGACCAGGTTTTCCGGCCCGAGCCGGGTTGCGGTCATCTATCGGCTCGATGTCGAAGATGATTATTATATCTGCGATCCTGCCAGACTGCTGAACGGTCACGAGCCCAAAATCCGCGCCACCTTCTTCGACGACGACAGCCGGCCGGTGTCGATAGCCAACGACCTGCAGCATAAACCGTACAGTTACATAAACCGGGTCGACGACCTGGAACTCGACGGCATCATTTCGATCGGCGGCAGATCGGGGCCGGTTCCCTACCAGATGTGGTTTACCGACCATCATCCCGAAATCCTGTCAACCGGCCCGACGGAGCGCTGGCTCGAACACGCCGCGCTGCGCTTCTCCCACGATATAGCCAACGAGCAGGACCTGTACTCAGGTATTTCCGGCCTTTTCCTGAGCGAATACGCCACCCATGCGGTGCATGACCACATCGTTCGTGAATTCACCCGGTTCCATGGTGATCCAACCTCTATCCAGCTGTCCCTGCATGCGGTGCTCAACGGTATTCTGGCAATCTCCAAGACCAGGGAGGAACTTCAGTCGCCGCATGGAGAACTGGCGTTCATCATGCCGGAGCACGTCGATACGATAGACTTTCTCGCCCGGTTCCGGCAGGCAGAGCTGCCGCGCCTGGACAACCCCAAACACGTCAGAAAGCTGCTGCAGGCCGTACAGAGATTTCGCAACCGGCTCGTGTCGGACGGCAAACGGATTCTCGGCGTCGCCCGGGGCAGGATCGACACGACCAACCTCGTCGCCGACTTCCGGGGATCATTCGGATTTTTACGGATCAACGACCAGGCCATCTGCAGCTTTGCCGACGGCGCCTACTCATCGGCCACCCACCAGGCAAAGCTGTTCCAGATCGAGGAAACGCTTCTCGACTACGACCTCGACAGTTCGGTCAGAAGCAGCCTGTTCCACATCATTTCGTCGATCGTCCACTATGCCGAAACCGAACACTTCGGCTGCGCCGTGGTGGTCGACCTCAATGAGCCGATCTCCCACCTGGCCGGACAGAATCTTGAACGGCCTCTGGATCTGGAACGTTCAAACATGCTCGATCTGGCCTGCGATCTGGCCCGCGTGGACGGTGCGCTGCAGATCGGTACAGACCGCAGGCTGCACCGCTTTGCGTGCCTGCTCGACGGGGCGACCATTCCGAAGGAAGACCGGGCCCGGGGCGCGCGCTACAACTCTTCGCTGCGCTTTACGGCCCAGAATCCCGACACGATCATCGTGACGGTCTCAGCGGACAGGCCGGTTTCGGTAATCAGGAACGGCAGTGAATATACGGGGGCGGTAAACGGGATGAACGACAACGACGTTGCGCCGCAGGTGCTGCAGGAGTGGCTGGCTGAGGAGTAACTCGAAACCCGTTCTCAGATATCGAGCGCCCACCGCGGTATCCGGTGTAAGATATAATCCTGCACCGCTTCCTTGCGCTGCCCGGCTTCCACCTCGCCGACATCTTTTATGACTTCCTCGAAATCGAACCAGCAGAGTTCCCTGTCTTCATAGTTGTAGACGGTCAGAATGCGCCGGTTGTTTTCGTGAATATCTTCTTCTTCCTGGATGGCGGCAACGATTTTGAGCGCCTCGTCGTAGGACAGGAAGTCCATTTCATTCTCTGTCATGTGAACCTCGTAAAAAGAAACGGCGGGAAGGTTTCCCCTCCCGCCGGAAATTTCGACTATGCGGCCTGGTTCGGTCTGTACAAACCGGCCTGAGCTATCAGGCAGGTTTGACGACGGCACCAGAGCGAATACAGCGGGTACATACCCGGACTTTCTTCACTCCGCCGGAATCGGTAACCATCCTGACCCGCTTGAGATTGG
>Ga0180436_10000788_pt1 | contig 31932 bp, 38 predicted proteins | sample SS_ome_2_FD_132434 | JGI IMG/M metagenome (GOLD analysis project Ga0180436, IMG submission 132434) | Hypersaline lake sediment archaeal communities from the Salton Sea, California, USA - SS_3_S_2 metaG | ecosystem: Environmental > Aquatic > Non-marine Saline and Alkaline > Hypersaline >... | reverse complement strand
TAAGGTTACAAAATATCAAGTTAAGAGAATACCGGCTAAAATTAATTACACCAAAATTACCAGTAAGTTATTGGTAAAATAATCTTAATTTTATATAATACAGCAGATATCTTTTTAAATATATTTTTGTTAAAATTTATCACTGTCGGGCGAATGGCGGAGGCAAGCAGCCCAGCGTAGACCCCGCAGATCTAAGCCAAATAAATCAATATTTCGCAGAAGATTCAGAAGATCAAATTGACATAGATCTTAGTTTCATAAGAAAAATAAAAGTCATATAAATGAAGAGCTCGGTATTATACCGGGCTTTTTCGTTTAGGGAATGCGGGTTGAGGTAGCCGTGTAATGAGTAATGATTGCTTAAGGGATGGCCGTACAAAGAATTGGTTTTATCTGGAAAACGATCTTCTGGACCGTGAAGATTTAACTATATATGAGAAAACTGTCTATATAGTGATCGCAAGATATGTTAATGGTGAAAATAAAGCATTTCCCAGCTATGAGACAATAGCAAAAAAGGGAAGCATGGCTAAAGTCCAGGCAATGAGAGTGGTAAAGTCTTTAATCCTAAAAGGACTTTTAAAAAAAGAAGCCAGAAAAAACGAAGAAAATAAAGGCTATACATCAAACTTGTATACTTTATTAAATCCAAAACCTAAAAATAAAAAAGATAATGAGAAAAATAAGGGGGTATCTGACAGATACCCCGGGGGTAAACAACAGATACCGGGGGTAGTATCTGACAGATACCAGGGTAGTGTATCGCAGATACCAGGGGTAGTATCTCATGGATACCCTAACAATACCAATATTAAAAAGACTGATTTAAATAACGTTAATACAGCCAAAAGGGAGGAGGTTGTGGGAAACTCTGCCGAAGAGATAAAGGAGGTAACTGATGAGGATATTAACGATATTAGAAGAAAAATAAAAAAATCACTTAAAGAAATGGAAAAACCTAATTTTATTAAGCCCCAGGATTCTGGAAAAGGAAAAAATAATTATCAAAAAGACCGGAATTTAAAAGACAATAAACCAGAAAAAAATACTGGATCAAAAAGGCGCAGGCGGGAAGAAGATGAGTCTTTAGCCAAAGAAATTTCAGAAGTGCTGGAGGATGACCACAGCCTGGGAGCTTTCAGGGTTATAGTTGATAAGATCCCAAAGCAGCAGATAAGGATATTATTAAGTATAATAAAGGATACATATCTTACAGGCAGGATTAAAAAAAGCAGAGGTGCGATGTTTATATCACTTGCCAAAGACTATGCCAGAGAAAACAATATAGATCTAAGTTTTAAATAGTTTTTATCTCCGAATATAAATTTTCAAACAAAAAGGATAAATATGATATTATTAGTAAAAAGTGTTAACAGGTTAGTAAACAACTCACAAGAAGGCAACTCAGGAATGGTTGATAGAAGACGTGATAAAGACTATATTAGAAAAGTCATTAGAATCAGTCAGAACTATATTGTGCTATGCGATTTTTTAGATTTTTATGCCGGGTATAAAGAGAAAAATAAATTTGATTTTTATAATGATTTATTTAATTATTCTCTAAGTAAAGTATCCGGTGATATTGGCTATAAATTTAAAAAACCCTCCGGAAAAGTTTATGGAATCACGAGATCATTTTTTTTAAATAAAAAAACTTATAACCTGTTAAATACCACATATAATAAATCACAGAAGTTGTATAGATCCCTCTATGATGATTACTTGTCCCTTGGAAATTTTACCGAGCTGATTCTGTATATCTATATTACTGACAATATAGATAAAAAGATTTTAAATCTATTTAAATTTGATTTTGGTATTAAGAAAATTACTTAAAATGATTTTTCCAAACCAGATAGAGCCGAATGCGATAAATTCTGTTCAAGTGTTCTAATTTTTATAGCAATTGATTATTGAATACAATTTGTATATATTAGTTTTTTTAAATCCTTATGTTAAATAAACTTTTTTCTTCAAAATCAAGAGTAGAATTTTTAATATTGTTTTTATTCAATGGTCAGTAATAGTGTTTTAAAAGAGGCAGATATCAAGTCTTACTATTGTAAAAGAAGAATTTAATGCTGTAAGAGCAGGATATTTCTCATGGGATATTTTCTCATTAGATCATGAAACAAATAATTATTACAAAGATAACCTGCCCCTTGTTTATATAGAACAGCCAGAAAAGATAAAAATTAATATTTTCTTAACAATAACTTCATAACCAGAAAACATTATTTTGCTATATTTATACCCAGGTTACCGGTGGTATAGCGAATTTGTACTGATGAAAAGAGGTGAAACTATGAAAAAAAAGATAGCTATGGGGTTAGGTTCTGTAATTATAATACTAACCCTTATAATGACAATAGGTGTTTCTTCACTGTTTGCAGATACGCAGGCAGAGGAAAACGATGAGCAGTCTTTTATTTCCAGATGTGTTGATGCAGCTCAAAAAGGTTATGGTATTGTTTCAGAAGCAATAGAAAAACTTTTGGGCATGACCAGGGAAGAAATACAGGCAGAGCGTCAGGAAGGAAGTAGCCTGGTAGAAATTGCTGAGAGCAAAGATGTTACAGCTGTTGAAATTACTGAAACAATAATGGAGGCAAAGAAAGCCAGATTTGAAGAAGCTGTTGAAAATGGATTCCTGACACAGGGACAGGCAGACGAGAGACTGGAGGCCATGGAAGAAAGAATCGAAGAAAAGATAAAAGGCAACTGGTCAGGTTTTATGGGCAAAAATGGAGAAAATGGCGGATTTGGCCGCCGTTACCGTAATTGTGACTGATTCAATATAAAGTTATCACCGGTAACTTTGTATTCATTGAAATATAATTGAATCTATAAATCAGAGAGGACAAATAAAAGATGCCTGAGACATTTTTATTTGTCCTCTCTGATTTTTCTGTGGCACTATTAGAAAGCCTGTCTTGTTTTTAAAAAATTAATGGTGTTAAATTAAAATCCATAAAAAGATAAGACAAAAAATCATTGTAATAGTAAAAACTAAGAATAAGTGAAAAGAAAAATAATTATAATCGAAGATGATAAAAAAATTGCTGATCTTGTAAAACTTTACCTGGAAAAGGAAGATTTTGAAGTTTATGTTGCACATGATGGAGAAAAGGGACTAGAGATGATTCTAAGAGCAGCTCCTGATTTGATTATACTGGATCTGATGCTTCCCAAAATCGACGGCCTTGCAATAGCTGCAAAAATCTTTCAGGAAATCAAAGCTCCCTTTATTATACTTACGGCCAAAGGAGAAGAAATCGACAAGATAATTGGCCTAGAGATAGGGGCAGATGACTATATTACCAAACCATTCAGCCCCAGGGAGCTTGTTTCAAGGGTCAAAGCTGTTTTAAGGAGATCTACCTCTGCAGAAAAGCTTGAAATAAACAGCAAAGTTACAATTAATGATTTAGAGATAAATCCCCATAAATTTACGGTTAGAAAGAGTGGAGAGAAAATATCTCTAACGCGCAAAGAATTTGCAATTCTATTAATTTTATCAAGAAACCCGGGGAGAGTCTTTTCACGACAGGATCTTATGAATCAGATATACACAATTGATGATGAGCCAGTTTTTGACAGGACCATAGATGTTCACATTTCAAATTTAAGAAATAAGCTAAAAGATAAAAGTCAACAGTTAATAGCAACAGTAAGCGGCATAGGATATAAAATAAAGGCAGATGATGAAGATTAGATTAAGCCTTAAGGCAAAGCTTGTCCTTGCTTTTTTGGCAATAGTTGTTTTTGCTATGGTGATAGTCTTATTTTCCACAAGGTTTGCACTTATCCAGCATTTCCAGAATTCATGGAAGCATTACGGATATGAGATGGGGATGTTATTTAGCAGGGGCGGACCAAAGTTTTTAGCTACCATAAACTGGTCTCTTTTTCTGGTTGGTATCGGGGGGACAGTACTTGCTTTTATCCTGGGATACTTTTTTAGCCAGAGTTTTTTAAAGCCAGTTAAAGAGATAATCTCAAAGACTAAAAATATTTCTGCAGGAAATTATAAAGCAAGGATAAAAATAAAGACAAATGATGAAATGGATGAGCTTGTTGATTCATTAAACCATATGTTTGAAAGTTTGGAGAAGATTGAAAATTTAAGAAGAGACCTGATAGCAAATATGTCTCATGAGCTCTTAACGCCTCTTACAAACATCTACGGATATCTGGAAGCTTTGCAGGATGGACTGATAAAAGATGAAAAGCAGAAGAAAAAGACAATTGATATAATTAAAGAAGAAGCGGCAAAGTTAATTACAACCATTAAAGAGTCAAAAAGATTATCGCTGCTTGAATCTGAAAATATTACTTTAAATCTTAAAAAAGTAAATATAAATAAACTGCTGGAAAAGATAATCGATAGCTTTATTCCGGATATTAAGGCAAAGGCAATAAAAGTAAAAAAAGACCTGGATAAAGTGCTGCCGCCAATAAAAATAGACCGGCTTCTGGTAGAGCAGGCCCTGTCAAATATTTTAAAAAACGCTATAAAATACTCTCATAAAAATGGAATTATCGAATTAAAAACAAATGTAGAAAAAAATTATATTAAAATTTCAATTAAAGATTATGGCAAGGGTATAAAAAAAGAAGACATACCTTTTATTTTTGAAAGATTTTACAGGAGTGACAAATCCAGAAAGGATGAAGGTATCGGCATAGGTCTCACCATAGCACAGCAGATTATTAAAATACACAAGGGTAGAATCGATGCAAACAGTAATTTAAAACACGGAAGTATTTTTACTGTTTACCTGCCGATGGATTTATAAGCTTCTGATTATCCGTTATATAAAATTATTTAATATTTCTAATATTTGCTCTATTCAAATACAGGGATTCTCTTCAAGGAAATTTTTGGGTGATTATCCCTTGACAGTGAATCCAATGATATGATCATCAATTTTTATATCAACATGAAAAATAATATTTTATCCGAAAATTTATTGACATATATATGTTTATAGCATATAGTATACAAAACACAACTATAATTATTCTAATAATTAAAAAGGATTGCAGATGTCTGAATTTTTAAAAAGCTATTTGACAGTAATAGTTATAAACTTCATAGCCCTGGCCTGGCTTATCTATTCTGTCATAAAAAATAAAAAAAAGACCGGGGAATCCTTAAAGGCAGCGCTTAAAGTATTTATAAAAACACTTCCCATGATAATTATCATTATAATATTTATCGGCTTTCTGCTCGGGTTCCTGCCTCCTGACATGATATCCAGGGTCGTGGGGGAGCAGGCCGGGATCCTGGGTGTTTTTGTTACCGCAGTCCTGGGATCAGTCTTGTTTATACCGGCGCTTATATCATTTCCTCTTGCGGCCTCGCTTCTGGATGGCGGAGCATCTGTAATGTCTGTTGCTGCCTTTATTACCACGCTTACCATGGTTGGAGTTGTAACCCTTCCCCTTGAAATAAAGGAAATGGGCAAAAAAATGACAATACTTAGAAATGTATTCAGCTTTGTATTTGCAATAATAATTGCAATTATAATGGGGGTGATACTGTGAAGCCAGGGGAGGCAAATAAATCAAACGAAAAGATAAAACAGAGAAAGTCTCTTATCAGGGATTATATAATCATGGGCGCAGTTATCGTTTTAGCAGCATCTGCCCTCTTTATCTTTCCTGATAAATCAAATGCTGTACTTAATGTGTCAAAAAATTATTTTATCGAACTTATCATGATACTGCCTGCGATCATGGTAATAATAGGGCTTTTTTCGGTATGGGTGCCGAAAGAGACAGTAGTAAAGTATTTGGGCAAGACATCAGGCATAAAAGGCATCATTATTGCCATAGCGCTGGGAATGCTTCCTACCGGTCCGCTATATATTGCATTTCCAATGGCAGCCGCGCTTCTTAAAAAAGGGGCAAAAATATCAAATATAGTTATATTTATTTCAGCCTGGGCATGCATAAAACTGCCGCAGGAACTGGTGGAGATCCAATTTCTGGGAATACAATTTACACTGTTAAGGTTAGGCTTAACCGTAATATTTATAATAATAATGGGCATTATGATTGAAAAGACAATAGGATTTACTGACAGAAAAAAGATCCAAGTTGATGAAAATTATTAATGAAAGGAATGAAGATGCAAGTATTTGACCTGAATAAAATAAAATCCTTTCCTTATGAAGAAAGAGGCAAGAATGTCTTCTATCATGCAAAAGGATTTAAGACCAGAATAATCAACCTTGCAGCAGGAGAAGAAATACCAGAGTGCGAGATGGCCTCATACGTAATATTCTATGTGATAGAAGGAGAGGCTATTGCAAGAGTCAATTCTGAAGAAAAAGTCATAGACGCAGGAAAGTGTCTGATAACCGAGCCTGCTGTTTTATCACTTAAGACAAATCACGGGGTAAAGATCTTAGGGATACAGATCAGTAAGATTTAAAATGTCAATTTATAAAGCAAGATCATATTAAAAAGAGGAGGAAAAAATATGTGTGAAACCAAAAGATTCAGCCGCCACATGGCAGACCCATCCTGCTGCTGCAAAAAAGGATCCAGCCACCAGGACTTAGGGCGCCATCATTCCAGGCCGTCTTTTCCGACAAAAGAAGAGCAGATAGGGCAGTTAAAAAAATACAGGCAAACCCTTGCCGAAGAAATTGGCGACATTGATAAAAGACTAAAAGACCTGGAGTAAAAAGCAGCAAAAGTATAAGATATTGCAAGCAATAGAAAACAGGATTTAAAATGTGTGATAATAAGGCCAGAGATATTAATAGATGTTCCTGTAAAAGCGGAAGGATAAGCAGGTTTTTAATACCTGCTATCCTTCTTTTGCTTTCTGAAAAACCTTCCCACGGGTATGAACTTACTGAAAAATATACCGAATTTGGCTTTACTGAAGCTGGCTCTGATCCTGGCGCTATTTACAGGACTTTAAAGCTGCTGGATTCTGAAGGATTTATAAGATCAAAATGGGATACCGATGATCCCGGTCCTGCAAAAAAGATATACAGGATAACTGATGAGGGATCGGAGCTGCTATCCAGCTGGGCAAGAGAATTAAAAGAAAGAAAAAAGACATTAGGGCTTTTCCTTAAAAGATATGATGAGTTAAAATTATAGGGTGCTCCTATCTGTATTAGCGCTTCTATTTGTTCAGTATTATCTTTTTCAATCAATTCTTAAAAACACGTGTCCTTTCAGCAAGGATGTGAAAATGAAATTATTCCAGGAAAACCTATAGGCCACATAACACTTCAGGTAAAGTTAATAAGAAAGTCTGGTCCCGGTAATCCTGGCGCCGGGTCTTATGTTGCTGGAGCTGGAAACGAACAGATATATTGCAACTGCGCACCAGTTCTCAATCCTCTGAACTGTAAAATAATACTGTGGGCGCAAGCATGAAGTATTCCTGGCGGAATAAGACCGCATAAACAGTAAATCTCCATAATTACTTCATTATTCATTAGTACAATAAATTTTTAACTATATTATCGGGAGAGGAGTATAAGTGGGAAAGTTTGCACAGGGAGAAGGGTTATTCGAGGGAGTAGGATTATTCGTCGTATTCAGGATTGCCCGGTACATGCCGTATATAGCAATCGGGCTTATTATAGCAATGATATTCTTCTGGGTAGTTTTTTCTAAAAAAAAGTTAAAGTGGGCAAAGACCCTGGCGATCATATTAACAGTCCTGGCAGTTATTGCGGGTCTTTTAAGTTTTACCCCCTATATAATGGGGGCAGTAACAGGAAAGGGTTTCCCGGGAGGAGAGTTCCCGGGGGGAAGATTTGAGGAGAGATTCCCCCGGGATGATGGAGAGCAGTTCAGGGACTTCAGGGAAAGGGAAGACAGTCTGGACTCAAGCCTGTACATCCCGGAGCAAGATACTGAAAACAGGGTAGTTAAAATTTAAGGGCAGGAAATGAGATTATTTTAGGGAAGGAAGAAAAGTGAGAAAAACCGTTTTAATTTTATTAAGTATTGTTTTAGCGTTAGCAATAGCCTTTCCGGCAATAGGGTGTGACGGGGAAAGATCTGCCGGAGAAGTTTTGGAAGAGTCTCTCCAGACAGAAACTTATAAAGAATTAATAGAAGAAGCTCCGGTAGAAACTATTGATGCAGGTGATATAAACAGTGCAATTGTGGAGGCTTCCCGGATCATATCGCCTTCAGTAGTAAACATAAGGGTAACTGTTAGAGGCAGAGACGTGTTTGGGAGAAGGGCAGAAGCTGAAGGGGTAGGATCTGGTGTCATATATACGGAAGACGGTTATATTTTGACCAATTATCATGTGGTAGGAGAAGCGGACAGTATATTGGTTACCTTATATGACGGGGAAGAATATGCCGCCGATCTAATCGGTGCACACGAGGATACGGATATTGCAGTTATAAAGATCGATTCTGAAAGCCTTGCACCGGCAGGATTTTCTTCGATCGACGATATCAGCGTAGGTGAGATAGTAATAGCAGTTGGTAGTCCGTTTGGTTTCAGCCAGACCGTCACCATGGGAGTAGTAAGTGCCAAGGAAAGGGATATATCGGTTTCTTCAAGCAGCTTGCCGCTTGTCGATCTTATACAGACAGATGCAGCCATAAACCAGGGTAATAGCGGAGGACCGCTGGTTGACATTTCCGGAAAAGTAATTGGAATAAACAGCCTTATTTTTTCGACCTCGGGGACCAGCGCAGGCATTGGTTTTGCCATCCCTTCAGATACTGCAGTAAATATATCCGACCAGATAATTGAGTACGGGGAGCCCAGGGTGCCATATATAGGCTTCTATATCGGTGAGAATACCACAGATATCACCGGAGTCTATGTCGAGGATGTGGAAGAAGGTTATGGATCAGGGCTTATGGCAGGAGATATAATTGTGGAAATAAACGGCAGGGAAGTAAAGACAGCCTATGATGTACTTGCCCGGATACTGCGGCATGATGTGGGCGATAAGCTTGATGTAAGAGCATACAGGGATGGAGGCTATATCGGCCTCGAGGTAGATCTTGTCGAATCACCCGGGAGTCCTTGAGATTTCTTATAGAATCTTCAATTACCGATAGCAGCAAGACCATTATTATGTTTAGGTACCTGAAATCCTGGCTGCATTTTATTTTGAGTGGACAAATTCAGCAAAACCACTAAAGAGTTTTTCAGGTAAAATTGATTAATTTTTAAACGCAAAAGCTCTATATCTCCATAATTTCTTCATTTTCACTTTGTAAAATAAATTAAAAAAAATGTTACAGAAGGAATAAAGATGAATATAAAAGCAAAGAAGGCCTTTATAAAAAGCATTGCTGCTGTTATGGTACTGGCTGCTTCTGCAACTCTGACTGCATGCATCGGCATGGGCGCTCTGGGTGGCAGGAGTGCTGAAGAGGAAGAGGGCATAGAGATATTCACGCTGGAGACAGGGGACATTATCCAGGTGATTGCTGTCACTGGTTCTGTGGATTCGGTATCCCAGAATAAATATACTATGCCGGTCTCAGGCGGGATTATCTCTGCACTGGAAAAAGGCGATTCCTTTAAGCAGGGCGATGTGCTGGTGGAGATCGATGATTCAGATGCCATAGACAAGTTTGAAAAGATAGAGATGGATATAGAAAATGCGGAAAGTGCACTGAAGACTTCCCGGATCAATTACCAGAAAGCCCTTGATGCCAATCATATAGCCATACAGCTTGCAGAGCTTAATGCTGAGAAAGCAGAAGAATCTGCCCGGAGTGCGCTGTTATCTCTTGAAAACGCCAACAGAAGCGCACAACTGTCAATTGAGAGTGCAGAACTTGCTCTGGAAAATGCAAAAACAGATAAGGAAGAGGAATCTGTAGAGATACAGGTCGAATCGGCCGAGAATTCAGCCCGTTCTTCTCAGAATCAGGCTGAATCTTCATATGAGCAGTCATTAATAAGCCAGTCTACTACATATTGGAATAATCTTTCCAGTCTCCAGCAGGCGGAAGCACAGATAGCCATAACTGCAGAAAGCATAAAACAAGCAGAATTGAAAGTAGAGGCAGCCCGGATAGAACTGGAAGAAGCAGAAGAAGGCCTGGATGATTACAGGCTTCTCGCACCGTATGAAGGGATAGTACTCTCTACTGACTTCAGGGTAGGCGAGCAGGCCGGGGGATCGACCATGATATCACTTATAAGTGATGAATTTATAGCAAGGGTCACTATCAGTGAGAATGATATATCCAAGATATCTAAAGGAAATGAAGCTACCATTACATTTGATGCTTATCCGGGTTTAGAGTTCCCGGGTGAAGTCATAAAGATAATACCCATATCGACAAATGAAGGCGGGATAATATCTTTCGAAGTATTAATAAGTTTTAGCCGACAGGAAGATGTTGATATGTATTACGGTCTTTCTGCCAATGCTTCCATAGTGGCTGAAAAAGCAGAAGGCGTGCTTTATGTGCCGATTCAGTCAGTATACAAGGAAGATGGTAAAAGCTATGTAGATCTTCTTATATCAGAACAGGCCGATCCGGAGAATATAAGGCAGGCAATAGAGAAAACGGAAGTGACAACAGGAATAAATGACTATCTATATATCGAGATAATATCCGGACTTGAGGCAGGAGACGTAATAGTGACTTCAAGAATAAGGTGAGCTATATAAATATTAGATCAAATCGATGAGGATAGCAATGGAACAAAAAGTTATCGACATGAAAAACATTACCAAGGTATACAGGATAGGTAATATTAAGGTAAATGCATTAAGGGGAGCAGATCTTACCGTAAGAAAAGGCGAATTTGCAGCCATCATGGGTCCTTCCGGTTCAGGGAAATCGACTCTTATGAATATTATTGGGGCACTTGATATCCCGACTTCCGGCACTTATTTTCTTGAAGGAACAGATATAAGCAGATTAAATGACAATCAGCTGGCAGAGATAAGGAATAAAAAGATAGGTTTTGTGTTTCAGACTTTTAATCTTCTGGCCAAGTCCAATATCATAGGAAATATAGAGCTTCCACTTATTTATTCTAAAAATAATCCCGGGAGATCAAGAAAAATGCTGATAGATGAAGTCATTGAATCGGTAGGCCTTACCGGCTGGGTGAGACACAGGCCTAGTGAACTTTCCGGCGGCCAGAAGCAGAGGGTTGCCATAGGAAGGGCCCTTATAAACGATCCGGCTGTCATCCTTGCTGACGAACCTACTGGCAATCTTGATTCCAGGACAGGGGAAGAAATACTGGCTATATTCCAGCAGCTTAATAGACAGGGCAAGACTATCCTATTTGTCACACACGAGCTGGAACTGGCAAGACACGCACAGAAGATAGTGTATCTGAGGGACGGTATAATAGTTAATGAGGAAATAATTGGAGAACCTATCGACGCCGTAGAAAGATTAAAAAGCATGCCAAAACTGGAAGAAAAAATAAATGTCCTTTAAGGAGAATAATTCAAGATGAGAAGGATCTATGAAAATATAAAGATAGCGTTTAAATCACTGGGTTCAAACAGGTTAAGGACTTTCCTTACCATGCTGGGCATAATAATCGGTGTTGGTGCAGTAGTAGCAGTAATGGGCGTCGGTGCAGGGACTGAAGCATCTATTATCGAGAATGTCCAGAGTGTGGGGGCCAATGTGATAACAGTTTCCCCCGGAAGAGAACAGGGAGGACCCGAGGGAGAGATGAGGAAGCGTTTTCAGGAGGACCAGGAAGAAGAACTAGTAGCCGGTGAACTATACCTTGAGGATGTATATGCGCTTCAGGGTCAGGCGGAACTGTTAAATGAGGTTGTTCCCGGCTATACAAGGAGAAACTCTGCGATCTCATATTTGAGCTGGAGTGGCACCACAAGCATCATCGGTACTACAGAAGATTATCTCATTGTCCAGGGATACGAGGTCGACCGCGGAAGCTTTTTCACTGCCAGCGATGTGGCAAATATGTCCAACATGGTAGTCCTGGGAGATACAGTAGTGGATGATTATTTTGGGAAGATAAATCCCGTAGGAGAGATTATTAAAATAGAAGGTAAGAATTTTACTGTCATAGGCACAGTCAAATCTGTAGGCTCTTCTTTTGGCATGGATCCTGATGATGCTGTATATATACCCATTACTACTGCCCAACATAAGATCTACGGAGTGGAAACTGTAGACAGTATATCAGCTAAAGTGGTAAGCGAAGAACTGGTAGAAGAAGCCACCGAAGAAGCAAGGCAGATACTCCGGACAGAGCACAATATACTCCCGGGAGAAGCCGATGATTTCAGCATCAGCGGTAATACCCAGATACTGGAAATGGCAAGCACAATATCCGCTACATTATCGGTAGCCCTCGGGGGGATAGCAGCGATATCACTTCTGGTGGGCGGAATAGGTATAATGAATATAATGTTTGTATCTGTAACTGAAAGGACAAAAGAGATAGGTGTAAGAAAAGCCATAGGTGCAAAAAACAGGGACATAATGATACAGTTTCTCACAGAAGGCGTGGTTCTAAGCCTGATGGGCGGGATTTTAGGTATTGGATTCGCATATCTTCTGACCTGGGCCCTGCAAAGCTTTATAAGTTCTATTATAACTGCTACACCGATAATCCTTGCCCTCTCTGTCTCAACTGCCATAGGTCTAATATTCGGGATATTCCCGGCCATGAGGGCAGCCAGATTGCATCCCATAGAATCATTGAGGTATGAATAGGTGTATATTCTGGTATTTATTAAATATTTTTATCACTATAGAATAATGAAAAGGTGAAACAGAGAACGGGAAAATGAGACTACTAATCATAGAGGATGAAAAACAGGTAGCTGACAATATTAAAGAGGGACTGGAGCAGCATAGATACAGTGTAGATGCAGCATACAATGGCGAAGACGGCTATTATCTGATACAGGAATTTGATTATGACATCATAATACTTGACCTTATGCTTCCCGATATTGACGGCGAAGACCTGTGCCGCAGGCTGAGGGGTGACGGGAACCAGAGTTTTATACTGATGCTTACCGCCAAAAAACAGATGGGAAATATTATAAACGGCCTTGACTGCGGAGCAGATGATTATCTCACAAAGCCATTTGAGTTTACTGAGCTTCTTGCCCGCATCAGGGCTTTGCTGAGAAGATCATCGAAACATAAAGATAATCGGCTTAGAGCATTTGATATAATGATGGACCTGGAAAAAGAAAAGGCCAGTGTAGGCGGCAGGGAGGTAATACTGACCAAAAAGGAATATATGATACTTGAGTACCTGCTCCGCAACCGGGGCCAGCTTATCAGCAGGAACCAGCTTTTGGAACATGCTTGGGACAGGAATGTAGATATATTTACCAATGTGGTGGATACCCACATAAAGAACCTTAGAAAAAAATTGGGCAGTTCCGGTAATAGGATAAAAACCATATACGGTTCAGGATACAGGATAGAAGATGAAGAGATTGACGCTTAAAGGAAAAATATTATTATGGTCAGGCATAATAATACTGATAGCAGTAATACTGTATGGATTTCTCATCTACATGGTATATCAGTTTAATCTTCGGGGTGAGCGTTATTTTAAAAGCCTGATGGAAAATTCCGAGATCGACCGGTCTCTGATCGAGAGATTGAAAGAGTCTGACAGGGGTGGTTTTCCAAAAGTTCCCGGACATCTTACAATACTGCCGCCAAATCTTTTTATGCGGGTGTTTCTTACTATTACCGGAGGTGTCATTGCCATAATACTGATTACTGTGCTGGGCGGATTTCTGCTCCTCCGCCAAATGCTGAATCAAATAGATTATATCACCAGAAATGTGAAGGAAATAGACGAGAAAGGCCTGCACCTTAGAATAAACCTTAAGGGGAAAGACCCCATTTCCAATATGGCAGCTACTTTTGATGATATGCTGGATAAGATCGAAAGGGCCTTTACCAGCCAGAAACAGTTCATCCAGAACGCTTCCCATGAATTAAACACACCACTTACGGTGATAAAGACAAAGATCGATTTATTAAGACAAAAAAAGTCTATAAAACCCGGGCAATACAAGGAAACTGTAGACCTTATAGACAGTGAGATAATGCGGTTGTCCAGGATAACCGAAGAGCTACTCATGTTATCTGACCTTGAAGATAATAATAAGCAGGAAAGGCAAACATCAATTGACCTGAAGGCTGTCCTTCAGAGGATCCTGAAATTATATGAAAACCGGGTCGATTCCAGGGATCTCAAACTTAAGTCAGGCTTTAAAGGACCGATGAAGATAAAGGGGAATCCGGTACAGATAGAGCAACTTATATTCAATCTTCTGGATAATGCTGTCAAATATAGTGACTCTGGCGGTTACCTGAAAATAAATATAGAGGGCGATAGAGCAAAAGGAAAGATATTTTTAAATATTAACAATCGCACAAGTGCCATCAAAAAAGAAGATATACCCCACATCTTTGAAAGGTTTTACAGATCTGTAAAAAAGCAAGATACGAAGAGTTTCGGACTGGGGCTTTCCATATCAAAGAAAATAGTTGAAAAACATGAAGGCAGCATAGAAGTAAGATTTGACCAGGAAAGAAAAGAAGTGACTTTTGTGATCACATTTCCAATTTTAGCCCAAGACTCAATATAATGAATTAGTTTCATTTATAATATAACCGGCAAAAATAATTGCGACTCCAAACTAATTTCTAAATTTTTTTTCACAACTCATAAAGGACTTAACACTTCCTAAAAATTTATTTGACTTTTTTAAAATATCTGTTAAGTTGTTAATAAATTAATAAACTATTAAACTTATATGTGCTAAATATTTATTTAGCATGCAATATAAAGAAGGAGTGAATTATTATGATGTGGGGATGGCCTATGATGGGTTTTGGCGGATTTGGCATGATTTTTAGTTTTATTTTTTTTGTCCTTATAATAGTGGGAGTAATTCTTATGGTTGTATGGATTGTAAAAAGAGCAGGATATAGCTCTACTGATAAAATCAGCAATAAATCATTAGAGATATTAAAAGAAAGATATGCAAAGGGTGAAATAAATAAGGAACAGTATGAAAATATGAAAAAAGAGCTGATATCATAACTCAGGATAGCATTTTATTTAGAAAAGTATAAAACAATGAGACATATAAAGAAATTCTTAATAGCTTCAATAATGCTGATTATTATAGGAGCATTAGGGTTAATAGCTACAGGTATAGTATCCGGTTTGTCTGCCCCCTATGGTATTTGTAAAAATGGCAAAAGCTATGCATTAAGATCCGGAAATATGATGGGGACGATGAGGGGATTTAATTTAAGACAAAAAACAGATGCAGATTTAAAAAATATAGGTTTTGACGAAGTTAATAAAATTGCCCGGCAATATCTTAACGATATCGGGCTGAAAAATATAAAAATTTCAGAAATAATGGAATTTTCAAATAATTTTTATATAGTAACTATTGAAGAAGATACCGGAATTGGAGCAATGGAGCTTCTGTTTGATAAAACAAGAAGTGTCATATTTCCCGAGTATGGTCCAAATATGATGTGGAATCAAAAATACGGGATGCACTCCGGAATACGCCCCAGGTTTGCAGCTAAGTATAAAGGCAATATGGTAATTGATGAAGAAAAAGCAATAGAGACAGCAGACAATTATCTTTCAAAGGAAGGCCGCGATGAATTTGCCGGCCATGAGGTGCACAAATATTATGGTTATTATACAATTGATACGGAAAGTAAAGACGGCACCACTGTGGGAATGTTAAGCGTAAATGGTTTTACCGGCAGAGTCTGGTATCACAGCTGGCATGGAACTTTTGTAGAAAAGATAGAATACTGAATGCAGTTGTAATTTAAATAATAAAATTATTTTGCTTACTTTAAATGTTAACTGAAAAAAGAAAATACATATATGGATAATATTTTTACTCTACATGCCAGTATTTGTAAAACACTGGCAAATCCCAAAAGGCTTGAAGTTATTGATGCTTTGCGAAATGATGAATTGACTGCAACACAGCTGACACAAAAGATAAAAATAAGCAAAGCTAATCTTTCCCAGCATATGAGCATATTGATGGAAAAAGGTGTAGTTATTTCAAGACGCGAAGGTATAAATGTTTTTTATAAATTATCTGATGAAAGGATTACAAAGGCCTGTGACCTCATGAGAGAAGTGCTCCTTAAAAGGCTGGAAGAAAATAGCAGAATGCTTGAAAGTATTAGAAAGTCCTGATACGTAAGTTATTTATTAACACTGTTTTTGGAGAAAACTATGAAACCTGTCTACCTTGATTATAATGCCACAACACCAATCGATCCGGAAGTTATCGATGTGATGCTGCCTTTTCTTAGAGAGCATTTCGGAAATCCTTCAAGTAGCCACTATTATGGAAAAATTGCCAGAGAAGCAGTAGAAAAGGCAAGAGCCCAGGTTGCAGATATTTTAGGCTGCAATGCAAATGAAATAATATTTACAGGTGGCGGAACAGAATCAAACAATTACGCAATCAAGGGAGCAGCTTTTGCATTGCAGCCTAAAGGAAACCATATAATCACTACCAGAATAGAACATCCATCAGTGCTTGAAGTATGCAAATTCCTTGAATTAAATGGATTTGAGATTACATATCTTCCAGTAGATAAAACCGGACAGGTGCGTTTATCAGATATTGAAGAAGCAATCAGACCTGCTACTATTTTAATTACTATAATGCATGCAAATAATGAAATTGGTACAATCCAGCCAATAAAACAGATTTCAAAACTTGCAAAAAAGCATAATATTATTTTTCATACAGACGCTGCAGAGTCAATAGGGAAAATTTCTGTAAAAATAAATTATCTTGGCATCCATTTGCTATCGATTGCAGGGCATAAGCTTTATGCCCCAAAAGGAATAGGAGCTTTATATATTAGACAAAATATTAATCTGATAAAATTAATTCACGGGGCAGGGCAGGAAAATAACAGAAGAGCAGGAACAGAGAATGTATTGGAAATACTTGGACTGGGAAAAGCCTGTGAAGTTGCAGGCAGGGACTTTGATATAAGTACTGCTAATATGAGAGTTACAAGAGATAAACTTTATAATGGATTAAGGGAGAAGATAGAAGGTTTCAGGTTAAACAGTAATTTTGAAAATTGTCTGCCGAATACGCTAAGTTTAAGTTTTAAAAATATTGATGCAAATTTACTTCTTGCAAAAATTAATAGCAGCCTTGCTGTTTCTTCCGGCGCAGCATGCCATTCCGGCAGTTCTGAAGTATCCGGAGTATTAAAGGCATTGGATGTTCCATATGAGTGGGCAAAGGGAACTATACGTTTTTCAACAGGCAAAATGACCACTCCGGATGAAATTAATGATGCTGTAAACATAATTGAAAGTGCTGTTTTAAGTTTTCCTGCTTTTAAAAGATACTCTGCAAAGAAATACTAAAAGACATAAAATTTTTTTATATCCAAAAAAATAACATGTTTGTCCGTAAAAAATATGTCCGTAAAAACTATTGACATTTATATGTAAATTACATATATTAGGTTAATTACGATTAAAGTAACATGAATTTTTATTTTATGTAATGTTAGCCCAGTAATTAAAAACAAAGACAAAGGACTATAAAGTGCTCGGTTTTATAAAAAGCTATTTAACTGTAATAGTTATTTATAATCAGTTAAATATTATAAATCAAATTTGAAAATAAGAGTATCCAAGTTTAAGTCAAGTATATCAAACTCAAAAGCTAGACTACTTAATTATTTAATTATAGTATTAATGTCTAATATAATATATATAATTAAATAATAATATTCTATGGGAGGTAAAAACTATGTGTGAAATGCATGAATACAGATTCTCAGTGTGTGGCTGTGGACCTATATATGGGCCAAGACATTTTAGCCATTCAGATTGTTGCAGCCCAATTTTCCCCAGTAAAAAGGCACAGGTTGGACGTTTAAAAGATTATAAAAAAATGCTCCAGGATAGGCTGAATGAAATTGAAAACAGATTGAAAGATCTTGAGTAGAAAAATATAAGTTCTAAAAGAAGTATTATGGATATGGTCTATTTATAGTAATAAAAGATTAAAAATAACTGGATAACAAAGAATAATGACAGAAAAAATTATAAAGGTTAAGGGTTTAACAAAAAATTTTAACAAGCTTACAGCTGTAGATAATATCAGCTTTTCTGTTAATAAAGGTACAATTTTTGGATTTCTCGGTCCCAATGGAGCAGGAAAAACTACAACCATTAGGCTGTTAACAGGAATACTAATTCCGGATTCGGGAGAAGTATTGATAGATGGGATTAATATAAATAATAATCCCATAAAAGCAAAGATGAAACTTGGTGTTATTCCTGAAACGGGTAATATATATGTTGATTTAACTGCCAGGCAGAATATCATTTTAGCTGGAAGATATTTTGGATTTTCAGGGAAAGAACTTTATAAAAAATCAGATAGTCTTTTAGACATATTTGAACTTTATGACAGAAAAGATGAACCTGTAAGAACTTTTTCCAAGGGTATGAAACAAAGGGTTAATATTGCCAGCGCAATTGTTCATGAACCGGAGATTTTATTTTTAGATGAACTTACAAGTGGTCTTGATGTTAATAGCCAGAGACTTATAAAAAATATAATAAAAGATATCCATCAAAAAGGGACAACTATTTTTTTAACGACTCATAATATTGAGGAAGCAAACCAGTTATGTAATGAAGTGGCAATTATAAGTAAAGGAAAAATTGCTGTTATTGATAGACCTGAAGTTTTAAGAAATACATTTGAGCAAACAAGGGCAGTTGAAATATCTTTTAATATTAATGTTGCAAATGAAGAAATCAGGCAAAACAACTTAATAGATAGAATTGAAAGGGCAGGAGATAGATTAAAGTTCTATACAGACGATCCAGACAAATTAGTAAAATATTTGGTTAATTTTTCTGAAGAGAAAAAATTAAAAATAATTTCTTTAGAGATATTAAAACCAAGCCTTGAGGATGCTTTTATAAAATTTACTGAGAAAAAAAGTTATGAAAATTAGGAATGTAAATAGTCAATACATAAGAGGAATAATAATTACAGCAGAAAAAAATATAAGAATTTATTATGCCAAACCTCCAGTATTAATATTCGGGATTATTTTTCCTTTATTTTTATTTTTATCTTTTTATTTAGGAAGAAAAATAGATTTTAATGTTTTCTTCCCTGGTTTTTTAGCCATGTCTTTATTTTTTGCAGCTTCATCTGTTGGACCACTGATTACTCCATGGGAAAAACAAGCAGGTACATATGAAAAGCTGCTCTCGTTTCCCGTTACTGTAAATACGATAATACTGGGTGATGTAATTGCTGGTATGCTTTATGGAATCATAATAAATATTATTGTACTGACTTTTGGGTTAATATTTCTGGCATATAATGTAAATGTTTGGGGACTGATTTTTGGTACACTTCTGGCATCTTTTTGTTTTTCTTCACTCGGTGTGCTACTCGCTTCACCTGCTGCAAAATCTCCTTCTAATATTATGATGTTATCAAGCGTGATTCGTTTTCCTCTTATTTTTATAAGCGGTATTTTTATTCCAATTAAAGATTTAACACTTGCAGGTAAGATATTATCCTATATTTCTCCTATTACCTATATTGTAGACATATTTAACTTTAGCCTAAAGGGAACACATGATATTTCCCTGGCAATTGATTTTATTGCTCTTATTGTCTTTAGTTTTTTCTTTCTTTTCTTATCAAATAGATTTCATAAAAGGAATTTATTAAAAGGACTTTAAAATAAAAATTTAAACTGGACTTTTAGATAAAGGTAGCTCAGGATATTGAAAAGAGATTACAAAATCTTAAAAAAGAAAGAGAATCTTCATGTGTGAAGATAAAAGTGAAAATATATCAAAATGTTCCTGTATGGGTGGGAGGGCAAACAGGTATTTAGTTCCTGCACTTCTTCTGCTTCTGGCCGAAAAAAGTTCTCATGGTTATGAACTGACAGAAAGATATTCAGAGCTGGGTTTTACTGAAGCGGGTATTGACCCGGGTGCGATTTACAGGACACTAAAACTTCTGGAATCTGAAGAATTAATAAAATCAAAATGGGATACTGGGGAAACAAGACCAGCTAAAAAAGTTTACTCTATAACCCCTGAGGGGATAGAAATGCTTTCAAGCTGGACAGTTAATATCCGGAAACGAAAGAAAATCTTTGAGGTTTTTATTGAAAGATATAATAATTTGAAATCTTCAATGAAATAATTTGACTTTAAAATTAATAAGAAGGAAAAATCATTTTTATTTATATTTTATAGCAGCTACTTCAGAAACATTCTTTTAATATAATTTTTCTAATGTTGTAAAATTAGTAATCAAATAATAGACAGTGCTATTAAAGAATTTTTAGATCAGACGCTACATGCTTTTAAAGATAGCATTGAGATCATTTCCGATCTGAAGGAATTTAAAAAAGTTAACAGATTAAACACAGTAATATTGTGAATTGTCAGCGTCAGGTTTCATAATAGAACCCTACCGAAAAGACTATGAAAGATTCGAAACTATTAGAACGCCTGAGGGAGGTGGCTCTGCTCTTTCTCAAACTCGGCGCTTTCAGCTTCGGTGGCCCTGCGGTATATGTTGCGCTCATGCATCATGAGACAGTACACCGCCGCCGCTGGATAGATGAGCAATACTTCCTAGACCTAGTCGGTGCTACTAATCTCATTCCTGGCCCTAACGCTACCGAGATGGCCATCCACCTGGGATTGACCCGAGCAGGATGGCGTGGGCTGATTGTCGGTGGCACGCTGTTTATACTGCCAGGTATGGCTGCCTCTCTGCTTGTTGCTTGGGCCTACGTAACATACGGTTCGATACCCGAGGTAGGATGGGTACTCTATGGCGTTAAGCCTGTTGTTATCGGAATTGTAATCGAGGCGCTGTGGAGCCTGGGCAGGAAAGCAATCAAGGGTCCGACCACAGCTGCTGTGGGTATTGGGATTGTGGCTCTTTACCTCCTCAGATTTAATGAGATAGCACTGTTATTCGGCGGATCTGCGGTGGTTTTGCTGGTCTACAGCGGACGTCGTTTTCTGAAACGCGGGCTGCCTGCCATTGCTCCAATTCCGTTGCTGTTCCATGTGCCGTTATCAATGTTTTCTACCAGCGTAGTGCCACTCAGCTTTACGACGCTTTTTCTCAGCTTCCTGAAAATCGGTTCTGTCCTTTTCGGCAGCGGTTATGTTCTTTTGGCTTTCCTCAGGTCTGAATTCGTGGAGAGGCTCGGTTGGCTTACTAATCAGCAGGTGCTTGATGCCGTTGTCGCCGGACAGATTACGCCGGGCCCGGTATTCTCCAGCGCGACTTTCGTGGGATACCTGATTGGTGGCTGGCGATCAGCGCTGCTGGCAACACTGGGAATATTTCTGCCATCATTTCTTTTCGTCAGCCTGCTCAGCCGAATCCTTCCCTTTGTCCGCAAGTCACCCTGGGCAGGAGTCTTTCTGGACGGAGTGAATGTTGCCTCGCTGGGCTTGATGGCCGGCGTCACGATTCAGCTTGGCCAGGCTGCCATAGTAGACATGTTTACAATTCTGCTATTACTCGCTACTCTGTTTGTTGTATTTCGGTTTAAAATCAACTCCATCTGGCTGATACTGGGTAGCGCGTTGCTGGGGGTGGTGTATAAATTGATATTGGGTTGATGTGATTATTATCCGAGAATACCAATTAGTCGGCCTCGCTCCTTCGTAGTTTTGATAATAGCCAGACTCCTGCATAGTATCTAAATTTCAAATAATCTCTTATGAGATTTTAGATAAAATATGATATATTTAACATTAAGTGTAGATAATTAAGAGTAGCATATAATTTTTATGAAGTTTACAAAATATTTTCACTATATGAAAAAAGACCAGATAGATCAAAAATAAAAAATGAGTTGATAAAAGATGTAATAAATATCCTATTAAAACTGAAAAACAGTCAGATGGAAGAATTAGAAAATGGTCAAAGATTGAAAGTGAAGGAAAGTATTTAAGAGTAATAACACTAAAGGACGGTAAAACAATCCATAATGCTTTCTTTGATAGAAATTTCAAGGAGGAATAATAAAATGAAAATAAAATATTTCAATGATACTGATACTGCTTTATTAGAATTCTCAGAAAATGTGATAAAGGAAACTCAGGAAATTTCAGAGAATATATATAGATATTGATGAAAAAGGTAACCCTGTCAGCATAACAATAGAACATGCAAAAACTAATGCCCATCTACCTGACATATTATCATATGAGCAAATAGGAAAAAAACTTAAAGTATAAATTAAGAATTACTTATAAAAATCTGCTCTTCTAAATCTATACAACATAATTTCTTAAAAATTAATAAATCACTGGCAACAGAGCCTGATTATATATAATATATTGGCAATTATTTAAAATGGTAAAGTCAAAAAATAGCTTGCTAGAGGTGATACCATGAAATATTCCTATTTTACAGACGAAAACCAACTTGAGAATTGGATATTAGCAGCAGAAAATATCAGAGATGAATACGGACTCAAAAAAGCACTTGGCTATATTATAGGGGAGAAATTTTATAATCTTTGCAATGATTTTAGAAGTAATCAGGAAAGAATGGCAAAGATTAAAGAGGAAATGGAAAAACCTGATTATAATCCTAAAAAAGCAGTATCAGGTAGTAAGTATATTATAGATCTAGACAAAGATTATGAAAAATCTGAAAAGGAAGTTAATGCTTTGAAAGGTATCCTAACTGACTTTTCTGAAATGATTAAAGGTTCTTTTACAAATTATGAGATTAAGGAGTATTTAGGTTCAAATATAAGGCTTGGTACTATGGGACATATACTCACAGAAGAAGAACATAAGGAGTTTGTGGAAAAAGAAGTGGTCGAGCATTCGCTGGAAACTGAAATTAATGATTTCCTAATCCTGGGTGATATGATGAAATATTTTGATTTTGACTAAAGCTTACCGGTATAAACCTTTCTAACCAACTCGAGATGTTATCTATAAGCGAAGAACAACTTAGCCTATATATTTCCCTTTTTAGGGGTAGAAATGACATATATGCCAGAAGATGGGAAAATAGTCAGGGTTATTTTATGAAATTTTCAGTCAGGGCTTCCTATCCGGAAGATAGCCCCAATGATAAAATAAAAAATATAACTGGTATGAAGCTGAAGAATTTATATGAAGAATAATTCTATTATGGCAATTAAAATATATATTAGATTTTTCTTTCGATTATGATTTAAATCTTATAATGAAAATGAGTAAATTTGAAAAAAGAATATATAAAGGAATTGGATGTAGCTTGAAGAAATAAAGGAGAAGATAAAATGTGATAAATATGAAATTATTATTTATTGGAGTAAAGAAGACGAGGCATATATCGTAGAAGCGCCGGAACTGCCGGGATGCATGGCAGATGGAGCTTCTTACAAAGAAGTCCTTGAAAATATTACACAAATAATTGAAGAGTGGATTGAAACTGCAAAGGAACTGGGCCGTAAAATTCCTGAACCTAAAGGCCGATTAATATATGTCTGATAGAGATATTTTACTTGAAATTGTATTTAAAGAAACTTTCTGGAAAAGTTTATGGAATTACGAGATCATTATTTTTAAATAAAAAAACTTATGACCTACTCAATTCCACATATAATAAATCACAGAAGTTGTATAGATTCCTCTATGATGATTATTTATCACTGGGGAACTTTACCGAGCTGATTCTGTATATCTATATTAATGACAATATAGATAAAAAGATTTTAAATTTATTTAAGTTTGATTTTGGTATTAAGAAAATTACTTAAACTAATTTCCTGAACCTGTATAGAGCCGAATGTAATAAATTCTATTCAGATGTACTAATTTTTTATAATTAACCATTGATTATTGACTACAATTTGTATATAATTGACTACAAATTGTATATATTAATTTTTTTTAAATTCTTATGCTAGATAAACTTTTTTCTTCAAAATCAAGAGTAGAAATTTTAAGATTATTTTTATTTAATGCCGCCAGTAGTTTTTACCAGAGGCAGATATCAAGTCTTACAAATCAGCCTATAAGGGGAGTACAGCGTGAAGTTGAAAAACTCCACAAGATAGGATTTCTTGAAAGATCAATCCAGGGAAATAGAGTATATTATAAAGTAAATAGAGATACTCCCATATTTGAAGATTTAAAAAATATTTTTTTTAAGAGTGTAGGGATAGCAGAAGCTTTAAAGGAAAATCTTCAAGACAAAAGAATAAAAATAGCATTTATCTACGGTTCTTATGCAAGAGGGGAAGAAAGTCTTCTAAGTGATATTGATCTAATGATTATTGGTGATATTTCTTCAAAGGAACTATCCAGGTTGCTTTCAAAACCAAAGACAGAACTTATGCGGGAGATAAACTATGCAGTATTTTCATTAAATGAGTTTATTGGTAAAGTGACACAAAAAGATCATTTTATAAATTCAGTATTGAAAGATAAGAAAATATTTATTATAGGAAGTGATGATGAACTTAAGGGACTTATTAAATCAGGGCAAACTAAGAGTACATAAAACCTCAAAAAAAGAAATTGAAAACCTTCTTGCTATTGTAAGAAGAGATATTAAAGATGCAAAAGTGGAAGATCTTTCTTCAGACAGGAGATTTGCATGTGCCTATAATGCAGTCCTTCAGTTAGCCACAATTCTTCTATACTGCAATGGCTATAAACCGGGAGGTGCAGGGCATCACTTTACAGTATTTCAAACTATGAAAATCATAATGGGAAATCAATATTATGCATTAGCAGATTATTTTGATTCCTGCAGGTCTAAAAGAAATATTACAGATTATGATTTTGTTGGGACAATTTCAGATTCAGAAGTTAGTGAGTTGATTGAAGAAGCTGAAAGTTTTTCAGAATTAGTCCTTGATTGGCTTAAAAAGAATTACAAAATATATTAAGTATTAGGTTCCAATAAATTTTTTATTAATTTCATACATTCTTTAAAAAATAATTCTGCCCCCTTGGCTGCCCTTAGCAGTATATTTTTATCTATGTCGTGTGTACCTCCCGTCATACCATATGATGCCTCCATTTTTTAGAGGCAATTATACAGTCTTTGGCTTCCGGGGTGGTACAATGTTGGTGAAAAAAACTTCTTCCATGTGGCACAAAGGTGGTGAAACCACAGAGATGTTTGCTTATTTTGTTGATTCATTATCTCTGATAATAACAGACTACAAAGCGTATATTAGAAATATCAGTCGAATTTCACATAATATATAAGCGTATGAGAAGTTTCGACAGCAATTTGTGCGTGTCCTTTGAGAAGTCTGACATACATACATCCTAGTAGACGGTTAAAATTTGAAATTCTTTATTTTTCAACTTGAGTGTCCATTATTTGTTTCATTAAAATGAATGAAAATTTGACACCTTCTTTTTCTGAAAGAATTTCTTTTAGATAGACTTTATCATCTTGATATTTTTGAGGAAAGTTAATGCTCAAATAAGTCATTTCCTTTTTTTTAGCTTCCCAAAATCTGTACTTTATTGTATTTTGCCCTGAATGCTTCTTTAGAAATTTATCTATTGATTGTCCGTTCTTGTTCCAATTAATGATAGATTTCATTATCCATACTTCATCCCAGGAATTAAAAAATGGAAAATGGCTGACTACATTTCTTATGAATCTAAAAAGTTCACTTCCAATTTCAGCTTCCATTGGTGGTCGAGCTTTTTGTAAATTTTCAATGACCCATTTTATTGGTTCATAGTTTAATAATTCAGCATAAACTGCAAATCCGTCTTTAATCTTTGAAAAGCGATAGTATTTGTGCTTTTTCCAGAAGGAGTCAGACATGGCTTCATCAAAAATATCGTAAAAACTATTGTAGGCTAAACTAAGAAATTCTTTCTCAGCTTTATTTGGCTTTAAATTTTCATTCATTTGGTTTTGATATGAATATTTTATATAGGTTCCAAATATTTTTGCTGTTAGGTAGTGTTTTTAATATCATGGTTAAGCACCCGCTTGATCCAGTCAGATAATATCTGCAATCCTTGATGATAGCTCTTAGCATTACTACCAACCTTTTTTAAATTTAAATGTTTATAGATTAATACTGAAACTTCTTCTAAATATGCTATTAAATAACCAGTGTATAAACCAGCATATAATTCAAAATCTGCTACATTCTCATTGAACATGATTTCCGGTATTAAGATCTTTCTGCTTACCTCCTCATGAACTTGGAAAAGAATTCCGCCTTTTACTGGAAAAACGAGTGTAAATCCTCCTCTATGTATAATCGAGTCTCTAACTGTTTTCAAATCGTCAAACCATTCACAGGAAAGTACGGCTCGAGACAGATCCTCTCCAAGTCTTTGAGTATTAGTATGCGATTTAGCAGTCCAATTTTTTAGCTTTTCAAATGAGTGTGGTACTTGTCCGGGTGAGTCTGAAATCATGCCTATAATTTTGGCTAGATAGTCAAAAATAGAACGAAATTCGACATGAAAAAGATCTATATCGCCAGCACCAAATTGTATCCACAATGTTTCATCGAGTTGGTTTCGAATCCATAAATCCTTCTGCCAAGCTAACCTTAAAATTATCGTTTCCAAGTTACAAATATCTAGATAGAGAAAGTAAAAGTATCTATATAGTTTGTGGAGTTTTGCTCCCATGGTAATATTAACGTGTACATGGCTCATCAAATCAACGAATTGCCCTGATGAGAAATAATCCATTTTATCTTTATGGATTGTTGACAATGCAATTTTGAGTCGCCGTTTATCAGGCACCATTTATTTGTTCACTACTCACCTATATAATATGCAACCATTATTAAACTTTAAATATCACTAAACCAATTTAATTCTAACAAATATCTTTGAATATAAAAAAATTAATTTAGCTTAGGAAGGAAGAAATACTCTATATTCATTGTTGTATAAACAACAATATGATAAGATTTGTATATCTTTTTTCAATTATACTTATTAGGGAATGTAAAAAGTAGGTTCTAAATTTCAAAGGAAATGAAAACATGGTAAATATGGGAAAAGTTATATCAATATCAAATCAAAAAGGCGGGGTAGGAAAGACCACAACCACGCTAAATCTGGGCTCAGCAATAGCCGAAATAGGCAAGAAAGTCCTGCTTGTTGATTGCGACCCCCAGGCATCACTTACCATTATCTGCGGGATCGATATGAAAAAATTAGACAGATCACTGTATGAGGCAATAAATAGAGAGAACAATGATGAAGAGATAAATACCGCTGAAATAATAATTAAGACAAAAATAAAGAATCTGGATCTAATTCCTTCAAATATAGATCTTTCAAAGGCAGAGATTGAACTTATGAATATGCTGGATAGGGAAAGGATACTAAAGCATATCTTAGAACCTCTTAGAAATATTTATGATTATATTTTAATAGACTGCCCGCCAAGCCTGGGTATTTTAACAATAAATGCGCTAACCGCTTCAGATGAAGTAATTGTTCCCGTTGAGACTGATTACCTTGCTTTAAGGGGAGCAGAAATACTAATTAACCAGACTGTAAAAAAGGTAAAAAAAAAGTTAAATAAAAAGTTGAGAATAATAGGGATTCTGCCGACTATGCATAACCCAAGGACTGTCCATGCAAGGGAAGTCCTTGAAAGCCTAAAGAAATATTTTACAGATATGGTTTTTGATACTGTCATAAAAGCAACTGTTAAGTTTAAAGAATCTTCAGTAGGCGGTTATTCAATACTTGAATATGCAGAAAGCTCCGATGCAGCTCGTGCTTATCGCCAGTTAGCCCGGGAGGTTTTAGCAGATGGTTAGAAAAAAGACAAGTGTGGAAAAGACCATATCAGAGTTTTTCAAAGAAGAAAAAAAAGAAATAGCTGATGATCTATTTGATGTCAACAATTCAAATAATCTTGTAAATATATCCTTATCACGTATTGCAAGGGATAAAAACCAGCCCAGAAAAACATTCGATAATAAAACCATAGATGAGCTTGCAAGCTCCATAAAAGAGCAGGGAATAATAAATCCTATTACAGTCCGCCCGCAGGGAAATAAATTCATAATAATAGCAGGGGAGAGGAGATTTTTAGCAGCCTCCCGGGCAGGGCTAAAGGCAGTTCCTGCACAGATCAGAAAAGTATCAAAAAATGATGTAATGCTGATTTCATTAATTGAAAACCTGCAGCGTGAGGATCTAAACAGCATTGACAGGGCAGAGGGTATCAAAGCTTTAAAGGTAAACCTGGGTTTACCCTGGAACCAGATAGGTAAAAAACTGGGACTTTCAAAGCAAAGAGTACTTGACCTTGTTGGTTTACTTGATCTGCCTGATGAAATAAAAAAAGATATCCGGAATAAAAAACTGACTGAAAAGCATGGCAGGGCTTTAAGGAAATTAAAAGATGATAAAGATAAGATATTAGAGGTTTCTAAAATTATAAAAAAAGAAAAACTTTCCGGGGATAAAACATTAAAACTTGCAAAAGAAGTTAAAAGCAGATTCGGAAGCTACAGACTAGACCCGGCCCAGGAGAGTTCCGGGAAGAGTTCTAAAAGAAATCCCTTCAGCAAAGTTATCTACACTTGCCAAAATTTTATAGCAGATATAAAAGATTTAAAAACCAAGTTCTCAACCGAGGAAGAAATAACTGGAGAGGATAAGAGGAAATTAAAAGAAATGCTCGATGCTGTGGTCGCCCAGATTGAAGATTATATTAAAACTTATAATTTATAAAAAGGATATTTATGCCATATATTGATATCATATCCGGGATTTTAAATGAAGTTAAGGTATGGCTGTTTACATTAATAGGTATTGTCTCTCTGGTCGTTATTGTAATACAGGGTTTCAGGTATCAGAGTGGAGATTCTGTAGAAAAGCAGGAAGCAATACGGAACATAAAAAGGACAATTATTATGGGTGGGGGAATTTTTGTCCTGGCCTGGTTTGCAACCTATGTCATAAATAAAATGTCTGCTGTTTAATCATTTTCCTTTTTAGGAGCTGCTTACAAAAATGCAAATGCTTGACTGGATAAAAGAAATAATATCTACATCTATTTGGGACGCAGTTGCAGAAGTTATTGAAAGCCTTCTAAATTTTATGTTTAAATACATCTCACAGGTTGTAATTGACCCTACAGAACCTGGCAAATATCTTACTAACTTTAACGAGTACCTAAGGGGAGTAGAATTTTTTGCAGGAGGGCTTCTAGTTATTTTTGTGGTACTTGCTGTTTTTAGACAACTCTCAGGTGTTATGTATCAAAGTGAAAAATCAGTGGGTACATATTTTCTCCATATTACTTTTGCAGGAGCCCTAATATACATCCTTCCAAAAACAGTTACCCTTGTTTTTCTGCCAATAAATAATGCGCTTATAAATTTTATAGGCGGGGTAGGAATTGACACTTCAAGAATTGAAGATTCCTTTCAGTCAGCCTGGGGGCTTATCAGGGAAGAAAATATTTTAAAGCTTATATTTCTAATTCTAATTATAGCTCTTTTTGCCCTGGGGATTGCTGCTGCAATCCGCTATATAGAGACACTGCTTGTAATACTGATTTCCCCATTAGTTGCCTTGTCAGTCATAAATAACAGCGATGGGCTAAATATCTGGATCAGAGAAACAGTAGCAATAATCTTTACCCAGACGATCCACTTTTTAATCCTGCAGATACTAATTTCAATAATGGCAGGGGTAGATAACTTTATGGTAATGATGATCTTATCCATAGGGGCAATTGCAGTAGGCCTTAAAGGTCCTCAGATACTTAGGCAGTATTTATATAAGACCGGCACGTCATCAGTGCTGGTTTCATCAGCAGGAACTGCCGGAAGAATAGGAATGATCGGAATGCTAGTAAAAAGGTAAAAAGTCAGTGGACGGGACAGACAATAAAAAAAGAAGGCTTCCAAGGCATGTTGACGGGCGCATCATGATCGGGCTCATGCCCATTAAGAATTTCTTTTTAATGGCCCCAATTGCAGCAGCAATAATACTGGCAGTAATAAAATATTTTAGCCCGGCTATATTTTTTGCAGGAGTTCTGCTTCTTGGAATTGTTATTGGACTATTTTCTGAATTTCACCAGAGAGAGACCGGTTTTTTGATACTAAAAGATATTATTAAATATGCTGTTTTAAAGGATATATATTTTGAAAGGGATACAAAAAGTGTTAGCTCTAATAAAAGACTTATTAGGCTTAAAGACAAAAAATCCTAATGAGATAAAAAGTAATTTTTGCCTGCCCATAGAGGACATAAAAGATCTCATAATAACAAAAGAAGGTGTATATAAGATAGTTTTAAAGGTAAGCCCTGTAAACGGGGAGCTTTTATCAGATGATGGCCTGGAAACTATAAGTGAATCCATTCAAAGGGCACTTTCTGCATTTGATGGAAGAATTGGAATATATATACAGTCAGAAGGTGTAAATATTGAAACCAATATCGCAAATATAGAGCAGTTTGGCCTTGAGCTTAATTCTGAAATTAAACTCATACTTTTAGAAGAGCAGAAAAAGCATATCCAGTCAATGGCAACAAGAAGCCGAAATGTCCTTAATTTTTATACAATTTTTGAAGTAAAAAATGATAGTTTCAGCTCAGCCCAAGAACTTTTATATGATGCTTATCAAGCTTTTAAGGGTGAACTTGAAGCTATGGATATGTATGTGGACCAGCTATTTGAAAATGACATAAAAGCCCTTCTTTATACAAGGATGAATCCGGAAAGCAGCCAAGTTGAGCCGTTTAACCAGGACTGGGATATAGAAAATATATTGCCTGAAAATGCAAGAATCTTTAAAGATGGAAGACACATTGAAATTGAAAACAGGATTTACAGGTTTTTTTCAATAGTAAAATATCCGGCTGCAGTAGAGCGGTACAGATGGCTAAGAAGAGTTTTTAATACGAAAGGCGATATAAATATTTCAATAGTCTTAACACCTAAAAATAAGGCAACGATAGCCAGGGAGCTTTCAAAAGCAGTAAATGAAATTGGGGCAAAGGCTCTAGATGCAAGAAAGGATGAATCCCTTCGCCAGAAATACCTGGCTGAAAAAGAAAGTGCTGTTAAGATGATAGCCGAGCTTGGAAATGACAATATTTCCTTATATGATACCAACATAACTATTTCAATATCTGCGGCCGATATAAAAGAGTTAAATACGCTTTCAAATCTTCTTAGGTCAAAAATTTCAAGTGTGTACTGCCAGGCAACGGAGCTAAAATATAAAGGATATGATCCATTTATAACAACTCTTCCTGTACTTGCTGATAATAAAATAACGCAAAATTATGTGTGGAACTTAACCACAAGAGATGTTGCCTCACTTATACCTTATGATTCCTCAGAGCTTATGGAGCCAAGGGGAATATTTATAGGAGAAAATGTCATCTCCGGAGGACTTGTTATTATAGATACCTATAATAAGATCTATAACAATCCCCATGAATGCATAATTGCAGATTCCGGCTCCGGCAAATCTTTCAGGATTAAAACAGATGCAATAAGACATATTCCATACAGAGACTTTATAATAATGTTTGACCTTGAAGGTGAATTTTACTACCCGTGGGGGAAAAGATATAAATTCAGCCCAACTTCAGGTATCATATCAAACCCTTTTCATATAAGAAATACTATAGTGGACAGTGACGATCCAGTAGATGACTCAACAGATATAGGTACTTATCTTTCTACAAAAATAATGGAGGCCATGATGTTTTTTAAATGGATACTGCCTGGCCTCAAATCTTTTGACGAGGCACTGCTTGAAGAAGACATAAGGGATAGCTACAGCATAGAGGGCATTGATTTTAACAGCAAAGTACTTCCTGATACCTTCCCAACACTCAGTACTCTTTCAGATGTTATAAAAAGTAAGATTAAAAAT
>Ga0180436_10000786_pt1 | contig 31983 bp, 31 predicted proteins | sample SS_ome_2_FD_132434 | JGI IMG/M metagenome (GOLD analysis project Ga0180436, IMG submission 132434) | Hypersaline lake sediment archaeal communities from the Salton Sea, California, USA - SS_3_S_2 metaG | ecosystem: Environmental > Aquatic > Non-marine Saline and Alkaline > Hypersaline >... | reverse complement strand
CGGGCATCACCCGATAACGGATGGCGCTTTTAAAAAGGAAACCCTTGAATGGATCGAAAGCGTTGCAGAAATGGCTGCACAGGAAAACAAAACCATGATTGCATTCATGCACCATGGGATTACCGAGCACTATCAAAAGCAGAACCGTTTTTTCGGCGAGTATGTTGTGGACAACCACAAACGGGTGTCGAAGCAATTCGCAGCCCTGGGAATCAACGTTGTTTTTACGGGCCACTATCATGCCCAGGATATTACCACAAAAACATGGAACAATGGTGATTTTATCGTGGATGTGGAGACAGGATCACTTGTTACCTATCCGTGTCCGCTAAGGGAAGTGAAAATCGCTGATAACAGGATGCAGATCGGATCACAATTTATAGAAAGCATACCCATGTATCCTGAAGATTTCGTGAAATACAGCCGGGCCTATGTGCATGCAGGGATCGCCGGGATCGCTGAAGAGGTAATGATGTCAATGTGGCTGAAGCAGGAAGATGCACAGAAACTGTCGGGCCAGATCGGTGATGCATTTATCGCGCATTACAAGGGTGATGAACCCACTGTGGAGCGCTACCTGGATGTTTCAGGTGTCGGGTTGCTGGGACGACTGATGATCCTCACCAAGCGACGCCTGATCAAGGAGCTGTATACAGACCTGCCACCGGCAGATAATGAGGTGGTGATCGACCTTTCAACCGGAAAGGCAATCGAATAGCAGCAGGTTTTTAAATGTTGTCTTTTACCTCTACCTTTGCTTCATGAACCAGGAAATCGTAAAAAAGAGTTTCCCATTCTTCGAGTCAGAACTGCGTGATGTAATCGCGGAACAAGGCGTTCTGAAATCAGTTCCCGAAGGTACTGCGCTCATCGAGGAAGACCAGTACATCCGGTCCTTCCCCATCGTACTTGATGGAATCATACGTGTCACACGAATGGACCTTGACGGAAATGAATTGCTGCTCTATTACCTGAAAAAATCAGAAGTGTGTACCGTCTCGCTGAGTTGCTGTGTCGACAGGGCAAGGAGCAGGGTGCGCGCTGTTGCTGAAGAAAACACCACAGTGATTGCACTTCCGGTGGAACTACTCGATAGCTGGATGTCGAAATACCAGACATGGAAAGAGTTCGTAATGGTTTCCATGCGTCACCGTTTTGATGAGCTGCTGAACACACTCGATGCCGTGGCCTTTATGAAAATGGATCAACGGCTGGAACGGTTCTTTATCGATCGCTACCGGAATACGAAAAATACCGAATTCAGCGGTTCCCACCAGGAGATTGCTTCTTCACTCAGCACTTCCAGGGAGGTCATCTCCCGCCTGCTCAAACAGATGGAGCGTCATGGAATGATCCGCCTGAGCCGCAACAGGGTGGACTATTCCCCACTTATTGAATCCAATTCCCCACAAACACACTGAAACTTTTCTTTCATTTCGACAGTTTTAAAAAACCTGCATGTCCGGTCTTCCTGGTGATAAGGAATAGCTCAAACTGCAGTTGAGACATCCCGGCAGCAGCACTTTGTTTGGCGAGTGCAGCCCGAAACATCTTGAAAAAATGACCTGCCGGAAATAGTAGACACCCCCGCTAAATAACAGCAAGCACCGGCGTAATGAAAAAGATTCGGGGTTTGTGACAAAAGTTACTGTAGCAATGCAGAAGCAGCCTTTACTTTGCAGACAGGTTTGGAAAAGAAATTGAAACGATAAAATCTGACTGTAGGTTTTTGATTTTGATTTGGGGTGGAAAAGGCTGCCATACAATTCTTTCATGGTTGAATAGTTTTTCCGGCAGCCTTTTCTTACTTTACATCGGTCCGGACATCGGGAACCTCCGGTTCCTGCTTCCCGTGAAGTTTGAATTCCGGGATATGTTTGTCACATGTATATTTTTCCATGAGGCACATTAGTGAACAATGATCTGAAATAACGGAATGGAACTGAAATCTTTTGACCAGCTGAAACATGCACTGCAGGAAAATGAAAAACTTTTTCTGCTTATCTTTAAATCAGGAAGCACACAGAGCGACTGCGCCCGTGAGCGGATTGTCAGGGCAGGCAAACAGGCCGGAATCCCTGTATACCTGGCAGATGTCAATGAAGTAAATGACATTCATGCTGCATATGGTATCACCACTGCACCCAGCCTGCTGGAATTTTCCGGACAAAAACTCCTGAATGTGACCAGGGGTTGCCAGGCGGAATCCTGGTATGTCTCCGCCCTTTCAGGATCCGGATTTTCTAAGGCACAAAGCACAGATGGTAAACCGGCAAAAAGGGTAACGGTGTATACCACACCCACATGCACCTGGTGCAATACCATTAAAACGTATTTCAAAGAGAAAAACATTAATTTTACCGAAATTAATGTGGCAGCCGATCCCTCACGTGCAGAAGAGATGGTCAGGAAAAGCGGACAGCAGGGCGTGCCTCAGACCGATATCAACGGACAGGTCGTGGTGGGATTTGACAAGCAACGGATCAACGAACTGCTGGAGATACGCTGATCGGTGCAGAGGATATGATCAATTTAGATACAGCGATCGGTGCAGAGGATATAATCAAATAGATAGAAACCGGTGCAGCTGCAGTAAAAACGGAACAAGTAGTTCAACAATAAGTATAAACCTAAAATTCAAAAAAATGAAAGAGTTACAGCCAATTAACCAGCATGTATTGCTGGAGATGGACCAGGAGAAGGAGGAGAAGACCGCCTCCGGTATTATCATTCCCGATACCGCGAAAGAGAAGCCGCAATTTGCAAAAGTCGTGGCATTGAGTGGTATCGAAAACCCTGAAATCGCTGTAGGTGACGTTGTCTTCTACAAAAATTTCACAGGGACCGAAATTGATTATGAAGGAAAGAAATACCTGATGATGCCCTACGCTGATATTTTGGGCAAACTGGTCGAAACCGACACGATCTAAAACCATCTGGCCGGCTGTGACCCCTTCAACCATTATCATTATCAAAATCCTTAGGTTTCTGCTGCTACTTAAAAGAGGCTGTCTCAAATAGTCGGGACAGCCTCTTTTTATCCGTACCCACTGAAAAGAGTCTTTTCAGACATTCAATTTGCATAGGCTCAACCAATCTTTTAAGACCCCTTTATTAAGTTCCCGCTTCCCTGCAAATTCTGCGCTCACTGCTACAATGTCAGATTTCCGGCATATTCGGATCGTCCATCTACTTTCTGCGCCGGCACATCGTTCCTTCTCCTTTTCTTCTTACCTTTGCAACAGTAATGACGATCGAAATCGGGAAATACAACGACCTGGAGATCCTGCGAAACACAAGCGTCGGTCTCTACCTGGGAGATCCAGACGGTGAAGCTGTGCTCTTGCCCAATAAATACTGTCCCGAAAATTACACCATTGGCGATACCCTCCGTGTCTTCGTATACCCCGACAACGAGGGAAGGAAAGTGGCCACCACACTCGTTCCAAACGTGCTGGTTAATGAATTCGCCTTCCTGCAGGTCAAAGCGGTTGAACAAGTGGGGGCATTCCTCGACTGGGGGCTCGACAAAGACCTGCTGGTGCCGTTCCGGGAACAACGCCAGCGCATGGAAAAAGGAAGGTGGTACATTGTTTTTATGACTGTGGATGAAAAAACCGATCGCCTCTATGCCACCAACAAAATTGAGCAACGACTTGACAATGAACACCTGGAGCTGGCAGAGGGTGACAAGGCAGACCTGCTGATCATGCAGAAGACTGACCTGGGTTTCTCCGCAATTATCAATCACAGGCACAAAGGACTGATCTACGATACCGACATCTTCCAGGATATCAACGTTGGACAGCAACTTGCCGGGTATATCAAAAATATCAGGGAGGACCATAAAATCGATCTCAGCCTGCAGCCCATTGGCTTCCACCTGTCTGCAGAAACGCATACCGACCTGATCCTGCGGAAGCTGATGGAAAACGGTGGCACATTGCCCTATAACGATAAAAGCCCACCCGATTTGATCTACAGCGAACTGGGCATCAGCAAAAAAGCCTATAAAAGGGCAATTGGCACAATGTACAAGGCCCGGACCATTGTAATTACAGGGAATGGGATCACACTGGTACAGGACAGGGAGGACAGCTGATACCTGGGAACATTTCCATATTTGCCGGCACACCGGATTCCTGTTACATGCACTTTTTTGTTGCCGGAAAAACTGCGTGCTGTACAACCTCTCAACATTCCTTTGAAAATCCTCACTGAAATAGTAATTTCGGCCTTCGTATCTAAATTAAATCTGACTGTCGTGAAAAAATGTGCCATCCTGTTTACCGGGGCAGCATTGTTGCTGTTTTCCTGTAACTCAAATCAACAAGAAATGAATCCTTTATTAGCTGAATTCGATACGCCGTTCGGTGTGCCACCGTTCGACCAGGTAGCGTACGAACACTATATGCCCGCCTTCAAAAAGGCAATGGAATTGCAGAATGCAGAAATTGATGACATCATCAACAATGACGAGGCTCCGACTTTCGAAAATACGATTGCTGCACTGGATTACAGTGGTGCCAGGCTGGATGCAGTGTCCAATGTCTTCTACAATATCAAATCGGCAAATACCAGTGATGAAATGCAGGAGATCGCCAGGGAACTTGTCCCCCTGCGGTCGGCCCACAGCAGCAACATCAACCTGAATGCCGATCTTTTTGAGCGGATCAGAACCGTATATGACCAGGGGAATACGCTCAACCTGACCGGGGAGCAGGAAATGCTGCTGGATAAAACATACAAACGCTTTGTCCGGAGCGGTGCAAGCCTGGATGAAGAAGACAAGGCGAATATGCGCAAGATTGATGAAGAACTTTCCATGTTGTCCCTTCGTTTCGGCGACAACCTGTTGAAAGAGACCAACAACTATCAGCTGGTAATTGATGACAGGGAAGACCTTGGTGGCCTGCCGGACGGTGTAATTGCCTCCGCTGCTGAAGCTGCAAAATCAGCAGGTATGGAAGACAAATGGGTGTTTACACTGCACAAGCCCAGCTGGATCCCTTTCCTGACCTATGCCGACAAACGGGAACTTCGTGAGGAGATTTACAAGGCCATGTACAACCGTGGCAACCGTGGCAATGAAAATGACAACAAGGAAATTATCAATAAAACCATCAAGCTGAGAACCGAGCGTGCAAAACTGCTGGGTTATGAAAGTCATGCCGACTTTGTCCTCGAAGAACGTATGGCCAAAAACGGTCAGAATGTATACGACCTGCTGATGAAATTGTGGACCCCGGCAGTCAGGATGGCAAAAGAAGAGGCGGCCATGATGCAGGAGATGATCGACAGGGAGGGTGGTGAATTCGAACTTGCCTCCTGGGACTGGTGGTACTATGCGGAGAAGATCCGCAAGGAAAAATACGACCTGGATGATGAAAAGCTGCGGGAATATTTCAGCCTGGAAGATGTGACCACCGGGGTGCTGGATGTGATCAATCAACTGTATGGCATTACTTTTGAGCGCCGTGACGACATCCCGGTCTATCATCCGGATGTTATCGCATACGAACTCAAGGATAAGGACGGTGCCCACCTGGGTGTCCAGTACATGGATTTCTACCCGCGTCCGGGTAAAAATTCAGGTGCGTGGAGCACCAGCTATCGCAAACAACACGTCCGTGAAGGAGAAAACATCAGTACCGTGGGTTCCATTGTCTGTAATTTTTCCAAACCATCGGGTGGAAAACCAGCGTTAATCTCTTTCGATGAGGCGATGACGTTTTTCCATGAGATGGGACATGCCCTGCACGGCCAGTTTTCCGATTGTACCTACCCGGGCATTTCCGGCACCAGTGTTCCGCGTGATTTCGTAGAGTTGCCATCGCAGATCATGGAAAACTGGGGAGGGCATCCCAGTGTACTGAAAACATACGCAAAACATTATCAAACAGGAGTGCCGATCCCGGATGAAATGCTGCAAAAGCTTGAGGCCAGCAGTAAATTCAACATGGGCTTTGTCACCACGGAATATCTTGCTGCAGGGATTCTTGACATGGACTACCATACGATCACCGAAGTGAGGGACCTTGATGTAAATGCCTTCGAAAAACAGTCCATGGAACAGGTCGGACTCATAGATGAGATCATTCCCCGGTACAAGTCCACTTACTTCAGCCATGTATTCTCGGGCGGCTATTCTGCCGGCTACTACAGCTATATATGGTCGGAGGTGCTTGACAAGGATGCATTCAATGCTTTCGTGGAATCGGGCGATCTCTTCAACCAGGAACTGGCCGCCTCGTTTCGCGAGAACGTCCTTTCGCAAGGCGGCACAAGAGAGGCCATGGAAATGTATCTTGATTTCAGGGGTCAGGAACCGGATGAAACAGCCCTGCTGAAAGCAAGGGGACTGGATTAGTTCAGCTTCAGGTGAAATGCACGCGCAGGCTTGCTGAACCTGGCCGGGAGTAACGATAAAGAAACGGGCTAGACTCCGGATCCCCTTATGATCGTTGCCACTGTATAGAACAGGATTTTCATGTCTACAAAGAGCGACATGTTTTCAATGTAAAGGATATCGTAACGCAACCTCCTGATCATCTGTTCAACATTTTCAGCATATCCGTATTTCACCTGTCCCCACGACGTTATCCCGGGCTTGACCTTCTGAAGGTGAATATAGTGGGGCGCCTCCTCGGTGATCTTGTCTATAAAATACTTTCGCTCCGGCCTGGGCCCGACCAGCGACATGTCCCCTTTCAGAACATTGATGAAATTTGGAATCTCATCCAGCCGGTGCTTTCTCATGAATTGACCAAACCTGGTCACGCGGGGATCATTTTTTGTCGACAGTTCTGGACCATTTGTTTCTGCATTGTTATACATCGACCTGAACTTGTAAATCTTAAACGGTTTGCCATACCTCCCGATCCGCTCCTGTTTGTAAAAAAGCGGGCCGGGCGAAGACAATTTCACTCCCACCATGAGGAAAACCTCCAGTGGAAGCAGCAAAATGATTGCAAGGGATGACAGCACCATATCGATGAGTTGTTTCAGGTTCGCCTGCCAGACCGGCATCAGGTCATGACTCACTTCAAGAAGCGGAGTTTCGAAGATGGTGGTTGATTTCACCCTTCCCGCGAGAATATCTGTCATACTGGGAATGGCCGTGATCCTGACGTCCAAAAGACTCAACCGGTTGATGATATCCCCGATTTCCTTGTGTTCGTATGGCTCGAGTGCAATAATCACCTCTTCAACATGCTCGCGGTCCATCACCTCCTCAAGTTGCTGCAATCCTCCGAGATGACTGATATGGTCCTGCAACTGGTAATGTGGTTTGTAATGAACATTTACAAAACCCCTGATAAAATGTCCGCTGGCATGTTTCTCCTGCTGAAGGTCAAGATAGACCTCCCGGGCATTCTCATTGCTCCCAATAAAAATCGTATTGAATCCCAGTTTCCGGGAGTGGATTTTGCTGACCGTAGTGTTGGTAATCATTATACGGGGAATCAGGGTAAAGGTAAAGTGCAACAGGAAAAGGGTAAAGAACAAACTGTAATAATGTGTATAATCGGGAATCACATCGTCGAGAATCAACAGGAAAAATATAACCACAACACCAAAGAGCACGCTGAGAAAAGTACGCATAAAGTCATCCAGCCTGGACCGTCTGAAAATATTTTTATAGAATCCGGCAAAATAATAGAGCACAAGCCAGGCTGCGGGCAATATTGTCACCCCAACCCAGAACCGTACATCCAGGTTGACAGGCACATCGTAACCAAAGATCTGTGGCTCCACTTTTATTTTCCTGTACAGGAAGAACAAAGCCCATGCAGCAGATGCCGCCAGGTAATCTGCCAGCAGATACTTGAGTCGCTGTCGCCTGTGGTTCTTATCCATCCGGAAAGTTAAATCTGTTATAGTAACTGATAATTCACCTGAAAAATTGCACGAAAGTAAAAAAAAAGAGAGAGGAGTACTAACTTTACGGCCATGAAAGATACATACCGTCACAAAGGGTTGCGACAAAAACTGATCGACACGCTCAGGCAAAAGGGAATCCGGAATGAAGATATACTTGCGGCCATGAACCGGGTACCCCGTCACCTTTTTATGGACAGCGGTTTTATTAACCATTCCTATACCGACAAGGCCTTCCCGATTGCAGCGGGACAGACCATTTCGCAACCCTATACCGTTGCATTTCAGACGGAATTACTGGCACCGGAAAAGCACCAGAAAGTAATGGAGGTCGGGACCGGTTCGGGGTACCAGACCGCTGTATTGCTTGAACTGGGCGCGCGCGTATACAGCATTGAACGCATCCGCGAGCTCTATCTCAGGGCGCGTGACCAGCTCATTCCAATGGGTTATAAACCAGGATTATACTACGGGGACGGGTACCAGGGGCTACCGGCCTTTGCCCCTTTCGACAGGATCCTTGTTACCGCAGGGGCAAATGAACTTCCCGAAAAATTACTTGACCAACTTGCGGTGGGAGGCAGATTGGTCATCCCGGTTGGTGACCGGTTCGGCCAGAAAATGCTGCTGATTGAAAAAACAGGTGAGAATGAAACCCAAACCTCCGAACACGGATACTTTTCTTTTGTTCCACTCTTACAGGGAAAAACAAGTTAATAAGATGATACAATTAAAAAAAATGGTATTCAACTCATTCCAGGTGAATACCTATATTATTTACGACGAAACCGGGGAATGCATCATTGTCGATCCGGCAAATTATGAACCCACCGAGGACCAGGCACTGTCCGCCTTTATTTCAGAACACAACCTTGTACCCGTGCTGAATATCAATACCCATTGCCATATCGACCACATACTGGGCATCAACCATGTTAAGCAGGCATTCAAGGTTCCTTTCCATGCCCATGAAAGCGAAGAAAAACTGATCAGCAACGCTCCCCTGATGGGGAAGGTATTCGGATTCAACATGGAACACCCTCCTGTAATCGATCACTTCATCGGACATGGGGAAGTGATAGTTTTTGGAAATACAGAACTCAGGGCCCTCCATGTACCTGGACACTCTGCCGGCAGCCTGGCATTCTTTGCTCCGGACGGGGAATTTGTCATCACCGGCGATGCGCTTTTCGCAGGCAGTATTGGCAGGACGGATCTGCCGGGGGGTGATTACGACACCCTGATTGCCAGCATCAGCTCCAACCTCTTCAGCCTGCCGCCGGGAACAACAGTATGGCCCGGCCATGGCGAACCTTCCACTATTGGTAATGAGATTGCAAACAACCCTTTTTTTAAATGATTATACAACATGATTTTTATCCGCAGTTTTCAGATAGTGAATAATTATCTTTGGTTTTCAGTTTTTCATTCCGAAATTCAATACAATGAGAGCAGATAAATTCAGTGTCCGGCATATTGGTCCGCGTGGTAAAGAAGTTACAGAGATGCTGCAAACCATAGGTGCAGGCTCCCTCGATGAACTGGTCAGAAAAACCATTCCCGGATCCATTCTCTCACCGGAAAAATTCCAGTTTGAAGAAGGAATCTCCGAAGCAGCATACCTGCATGAGATCACGGAGATCAGCAAGAAAAACAAAATTTTCAGATCCTTTATCGGACAAGGCTATTACAATACAGAACTTCCTTCTGTGATCCGGAGAAACATGCTGGAAAATCCGAACTGGTATACCTCCTATACGCCTTACCAGGCAGAGATTTCGCAGGGTCGCCTGGAAGCGCTGCTGAATTTCCAGACCGTGATCACCGAACTTACCGGAATGGAACTTGCCAATGCATCACTCCTGGATGAGGCATCCGCTGCCTCCGAAGCAATGATCATGATGTACAACTCCCGGTCGAGGGCCGATGTGAAGGCAGGAAAGAACGAATTCTTCATTGACCAGAACATTTTTTCCCAGACCATGGACCTGCTCAGGCTCAAGGCTGTCCCGCTGGGTATTGAAATCGCCACCGGTGATTTCCGTACAACCACCTTTTCAGACCAGACCTTCGGTTGCATGGTACAATACCCGGCAGCCGACGGAAAGCTTTTTGATTTCAGCACATTTGCAAAAACCGCCAGGGAAAAAGGCATATTTGTTGGCGTGGCAGCAGACATCATGTCGCTGGTCCTGCTGACCCCTCCCGGAAACTGGGGAGCTGATGTTGTCTTCGGCTCAACACAGCGGTTGGGAATACCGATGTTCTACGGCGGTCCGCATGCAGCTTTTTTTGCCACAAAAGAAGAATTCAAGCGGCAACTGCCCGGGAGGATCATCGGTGTTTCAGTCGATATTCATGAAAATCCCGCACTGCGGATGGCATTGCAGACACGCGAACAGCATATCAAACGGGAACGGGCCACATCGAACATATGCACTGCACAGGCGCTTCTGGCCAATATGGCAGGAATGTATGCAGTCTACCACGGTCCCGACGGACTCCGTGCCATTGCTGAAGATATTCATACAGGAGCTGTATATCTCGATGAAAAACTCGCGTCTCTCGGGTACAACCAGGAAAATGAATGCTACTTCGACACGCTGAAGGTGAATTTACCTGAAGGAATAACCGCATCTGATATCAGGAAGATTGCAGTAAAGGAGGGAATCAATTTCTTCTACCCCGATGATAAAACAGTCTTGCTCTCCACGGATGAAACAGTGAGAGAAGAAACGCTGAACGACATCCTGGGCATATTTGCCGTCGCCACCAGGAAACCTTTTCAACACACCAGGGTACTGGAAAGAAAATCCATCATCCCGGAACAACTTCTCAGAACCGATGCGATCCTGGAACAGGAAGTGTTCCATAAATACCGTTCAGAAACAGACCTGATGCGTTACATGCATATGCTGGAGCGAAGGGACATCTCCCTGACCCAGTCCATGATCTCCCTTGGTTCATGTACCATGAAACTGAATGCTGCCACCCAACTGATCCCTGTAAGCTTCAGCGAATTTGCCAACATTCACCCCTTCGTTCCCATGGACCAGGTGGAAGGTTACTACCAGCTGATGAACGAACTGAGTCACGACCTTGAACGAATAACTGGTTTTGAGGCTGTATCGCTGCAGCCCAATTCCGGTGCTACAGGAGAATACACCGGAATGATGGTGATCAGGGCCTTCCACGAAAACCGAGGTGAAGGACACCGGAACATTGTACTCATTCCTGCTTCCGCCCATGGCACCAATCCTGCCAGCGGAGTAATGGCAGGCATGACAGTGAAAGTAGTGCCCTGTGATGACATGGGCAATATTGACACAGATGCATTGCGCGAAATGGCTGTGGCAGAAAAAGACCACCTGTCAGCTATCATGATCACGTATCCCTCCACCCACGGGGTGTTCGAGGAAAACATCATGGAAATCATCGATATCGTTCACGAGAACGGAGGACAGGTATACATGGACGGGGCCAATATGAATGCACAGGTAGGCCTTACAAATCCTGCGATAATAGGTGCAGATGTCTGCCACCTCAACCTTCACAAGACCTTTGCAATCCCCCACGGTGGCGGAGGACCGGGCGTTGGTCCCATCGGCGTGGCCAGGCACCTGGTTGAGTTCCTGCCCACCCACCCGATCATCCAGACAGGTGGCATAAAAGGGATCAATGCTGTTGCCGCCGCTCCCTTTGGAAGTGCCGGAATACTGCCCATTTCCCATGCCTATATCAAAATGCTGGGGAAGGAAGGACTCACCGATTCCACCAGGATAGCCATACTGAATGCCAATTACCTTGCTGCAAAACTGAAGGACCACTACAAAATCCTCTACAAGGGAAAGAATGGTCTCGTGGCACACGAGATGATCATCGACTGCCGTGGATTCAAAACCGACACTGAGATTACTGAAACAGACATCGCCAAAAGACTCATGGACTATGGCTTTCATGCGCCCACGCTCTCCTTCCCTGTTCATGGCACCCTCATGGTGGAGCCTACCGAAAGCGAATCAAAAGCCGAGCTGGACCGGTTTGCCGACGCAATGATAGATATCGCCAATGATATCCGTGCCATCCGGGAAGGAAAACAGGACAAAACTGACAATGCACTGAAAAATGCACCGCATACACAGGCTCATGTTGTGTCGGATGAATGGACACACTCCTACACCAGGCAGCGGGCAGCATTTCCGCTGGAATGGGTGGGCAGGAACAAGTTCTGGCCCTATGTAGGCCGGATCAACGACGGATATGGCGACAGGAATCTTGTGTGTACCTGTGATCCAATCAGTTCCTATCTGGACCAGCCGGAAGGTTAAACCATTAGGCGGATAAAAAGGAAAGTGGTCCGTAAACCCGGAACCTTAACTTGTGCAACAGCGATGCCCTGTACAAGTCATAAATAAGAACCCAGTGATGCCCAAAGCGTCAGGAAAAATCATCCGCGTACCTGTTAATAGCACTTGACCACCGCTATTGAACCAAACATCTGAAAAAATGACCAGGGCAATGAATGCTTTCACTGCCCTGCCATTCGAACGAAAAACAAAACAAGAACCAGGCGTGTAACTTCCCCGTCATGCTATTTCTCCTCCGGCTTTTTCGACCTGAGGAACAGGAAATTATCACACTCGATCTCGGTGTTGTAGTGCTTGTTCCCCTCCTTGTCATCCCAATTGTTGTTCACAATCTTACCCTCAATATACAGGGAGTCGCCCTTCTTCACAAACTCCTTGATTACAGAAGCTTTCTTGTTCCAGACCTTTACCCGGTGCCACTGCGTGGAAGTGACTTCCTCGCCCTCCTTGTCCTTATAGGTCTCGGAGGTGGCAAACGGGAAAGTAGCCAGGATTACATCCCCGTTCTTTTCACTGATCTTTGGCACTTCGCCAACATTACCCACCAGGGTAGCTTTGTTAATACCGTACTTCATAATTGCTTTTTTTTATGATTATGTACAGGTTAATGTGTTGAAGTACCTCCATCTCGCATGCAATGCGAAAAAAAATCAAACCCATCGTTAAATACACAGCACAATAATCCCCAAACCCCCTAGTTCAGCGCAATTTAAAACCATTCTAAAACACGCAAAAACAATTGTTCAGCATTTCACATATCAAACAAATTTCCTTTCTTGCACGTGGTTTTATGCTGCAGGATTGAGACGTGATCATGATAGGAAAAAAACTGATTCAGGTCAGTTTTTTAAGTAGTGTATATCAATTCTGAAAAGAGCAGAACATCTGGATATTTAAATAATTTTGATACAGTTATGAAAAAGAAATTTTTTGGTTCCAAAACATGGGGAAAAATCGTTCCAATGATTTTCTCGGCGGCATTGATAATAGGTGTATCCTCCTGTGATACACACACGATCGAATTTCCTGAAGAGGGCTATGAAAGCTTCAGCGCCTCTATTCAACCTATATTTACTAAAAAATGTGTGCTTTGCCACAGCGGAAACCAGCCACCCAACCTTTCAGAAGGCGCGGCGTATGGTTCCCTGACCAATAATGGATATACAGATACTGATAATCCTGCATCCAGTCTGCTCTATACCAAACTCCAGGAGGGGTCGCATTCCTCATATGCCACAGCGGCAGATGAAGAAATGATTCTCGAATGGATCACGGCCGGTGCACCAAACGATTAACCCAACTAAATCAATCAATCATGAATAAAAGAATTTTATTGATCGTCCCCCTTTTCGCGATAGTATTATGTGCAGCCCCCGTTCTGGCGCAGGATGAGGAAGACAAGCCCATCAGACCACCTTTTGAGACAACACTTCTCATTGATAACCAGACAACGGTGAACCCCTACAAGGGAGCACTGGGCCTGGAAATTCAGCACAGGTTCTCGCAGATCTCTTCGATCAGTGACCTGTTCGGAATTTATGGGTCAGCGAATACCCGGATGGCTCTTTCCTACGGAATTACCGACAAGCTGATGGTCGGCTTCGGTACAACAAGAAGTTATAAACTTCAGGACCTGGAATGGAAATACAGCATCCTCACCCAGACACAATCAGGCAGAATTCCCGTTTCCGTGAGCTATTCAGGGAATGTGGTCGTGGATGCACGCAATGTTGAGTCTTTTGGTGAAGGCTACAAGGCCATCCACCGCATGTCGTATATGAACCAGGCAATCGTATCCAGGAAATTCGGTATGAAGTTTGCCGCGCAACTGGCGCCTACCTTTATCTGGATGAACGCTGTTGAAGAGGGATACAACAACCTCAACTTCTCAGTGAATGCTGGTCTGCGGGCCATGGTGCTCGGGTTCCATTCCATTATCCTGGAATACGAGCAGCCCATTACCCAGCCGGAAGATGCAGATGTGTACCCCAACCTGGCACTGGGTGTGGAGATCGGTACCAGCACCCACTCATTCAGGGTGTTCGCTGCAAACTACAATGCCCTGGTGAAAAACTATAATGTAGTCTACAATGCCAACAATCCGTTTGATATGGACTACCAGTTCGGATTCAATATTTCAATCAAGTTCTGATTAAAGGGCGATGAACCGAACCATAACAGCACTGTTGACCAACGTTTATGCTAAGGTACTCCTGGCGTTGGGCAATGTTGAGAAACAGTCATGGGCGGCTGCATCTGACCAATCAACAGAAAAAATAAACAAGTGAAAATAATCAACATAGTCCTGCTTACTTTCTTTCTTGCTTCTTCGGCTTACATCGCTGCGCAGAACGACTCTGCGAGCCTTTCTGCTGACCTTGAAAAATACCGTGAGGTCAACGATTTTGTCGACGAAAACGAGGCATGCTTCAAGTGCCATGCAGAAACCAAGTATGTTTTGGTGGATGAATTCTTCGGCAGGGAGATAACAGAATCGATGTGCCCAGATAAGATGGTGCTTCGCGATGCATACTATGACATGGTGCACAAGAGCTTTGCCTGCCTTGATTGTCATGCATATGAATATGAGGAATTTCCCCATCCCCTGGAAGCAAGGCTGGAAGAACCCTATCAATGTATCGACTGTCATGGCTACGATGAGAATTATGCCCAGTACCAGTTCGAGAATATTGAAATGGAATACATGGAAAGTGTCCATGCAACCAATGTGGATAATTTCTCCTGCTGGAAATGCCATGATCCGCATACATACCAGCTGACGGTCAGAGATGAAGAATCATCTATGAAAGAAGCCATTGCATACAATAACGACATCTGTCTTTCATGTCATTCTGACTTCAGCCGGTTTGAGCTGCTGACCGACAGGGAAGAGATCAGTATACTTGATACGCATGACTGGCTGCCTCACCAGGCTGCGCATTTCGGCAGTGTGCGGTGTATCGAATGCCATACAGCGTTTTCTGACAGCACACTCGTTGCACATCATGTTCAGCCGGGTGATATGGCTGTTAAGAAATGTGCCGAATGCCACTCGAAAAACTCGATCCTGATGGCATCCCTGTATAAACACGAGGCCAAAGAAAGCCGGAAAAAGTATGGTTTTATTAATGGCGTGATCCTGAATGAAGCATATGTAATAGGAGCCAACCGGAATCCCACGCTGGTGACCCTGACCATCGTGTTATTCCTCCTGACACTTGGCGGAATTTCCATTCACATCATCGCACGTATCATTTTTAAAAAATAGGAAATGGCCAAATTATCATATCATTATCCGTTGATCATCAGGATCTGGCACGGACTGAATGCCCTCCTTATCCTGCTGCTGATTGCTACCGGTATCAGCTTGTATTACGTGGACCCCGACAGAAGACTGATTGAATTCTCCCTTGCTGTGCAATTGCATAATATCTCTGGCATCATATTAAGCTTCAGTTATCTGATCTTCTTCATTGGCAATATTACTACTGGAAACCGGAAGTATTATAAAATGCCACTCAAGGGACTGGGTGAACGGCTTCTGAAACAAAGCCGCTATTACGCCATCGACATGTTCCAGGGCAAAAAGAAACCTTATCCGATTACCGAAGAAAGAAAATTCAATCCCCTGCAAAAACTGTTTTACGTAATCATCATGTACATCGGAGTCCCGCTGGTGATCATTTCAGGCTGGGGACTGCTGTTCCCTGAATCAATTATCAAAGCAATGTTCGGGGTGAGCGGTGTACTGATTACCGTACTTGTGCACGTGGCCATGGGATTTTTCATCTCTTTGTTCCTCGTGATCCATATATATGTGAGCACCATCGGTCATACCCGTTCGGCCAATTTCAAGAGCATTATCAACGGTTACGGGTGGGTCGAAGAAACCGAAGAGACGTCCTGAGAAGAAAAAAATATTTTTTGGTAAGCTTTTTGTACATTAATCTATTAACACATAAATTTCACAGTTATGAAAAAACGATTAAGAAACCTTTCAGCAATGGCATTGGTTGCCATCTTTTTTACAACGTTTTCGGCAATGAACATGCCCCAGGACCAGCCCAAACCATGGCCGGTACCTGACGAATACAAGAACATGGAAAATCCCGTAAAAGGGGATGCAGACGCGTTGAAAATGGGCGCCATGCTTTACAAAAGGCACTGTGCCTCCTGTCACGGAAGAGAAGGACTGGGTGACGGGCCAAAAGCCAGGGGACTGAAAACTTTCTCCGGCGACTTCTCAGGTGATTTCTACCAGAACCAGACCGATGGCGAACACTTCTACAAAACCCTGAAAGGGAGAGATGAAATGCCAGGCTATGAGAACAAAATCCCCGATGAGGATATCTGGGCAATGGTAAGCTATATGCGTACTTTCAAGAAATAGATTTTGCACTCGTTCTGAAGAGGCTGTCCCGCACGGGACAGCCTCTTTTTTTTTGTGCGCCAGGTCCATTATTCTTGCTGTTCGAATTATTTTACTATAATATTTATTTGTATCTACCTGTTTTTCTGGTTATTACATTAGAATTCGCAACTTAACATCCTTAACCGTTCGAAAATTGGAATTTATTTATAGTTTTGCGTACAGAATTTGACAAGTCAGCAAACAATTGGAAGACTGAATTGTCTGAAATATGACTGATACGACATTTTCATGGATGTAAACGGAAGAAATTTCAAAAAATTCCTTGAAAGGCAGCAGGTTTTCGAGTCACAATACGACTCAGAATCGATGAAAAAACAGCATGCCAAAGGAAAACTTACCGCAAGGGAACGAATCGCAATCTTGTTTGATGAAAACACTTTCGAAGAAGTTGATGCCTACGTGTCATCTGCCAAATCGGAAGGTGATTTCGGAAAGATCAAGGGATCCTTCGGCGACGGTGTAATTATCGGGCACGGCCAGGTGCACGGCCGACTGGTGTTTGCCTACGCACAGGATTTCAATATCATGGGAGGATCGCTCGGGTCGATCCATGCCGCCAAAATCATGAAACTCCAGGACATGGCGCTCAAAATGGGGGCCCCGATCATCGGGCTCATCGATTCGGGTGGAGCCCGTATCCAGGAGGGCGTGGCAAGCCTTGCAGGCTATGCCGGCATCTTCTACAGGAACGTCCAGGCCTCCGGCGTGATTCCCCAGATATCCGTGATCCTGGGACCGGCAGCAGGTGGTGCCGTGTATTCACCATCGATTACCGATTATGTTTTCATGACCAATAAAACCAGTTACATGTTCGTAACAGGCCCGAATGTGGTCAAGGAAGTGCTCAATGAAGATGTTACCTTCGATGACCTCGGGGGCGCAGAGGTGCATGCCAAGAAAAGCGGTGTGGCCCAGATGATCTTCGAGGACGAAGAAAATACGTTGATGGGGGTCAGAAGGCTGATCTCCTATCTGCCCTCCAACAACCTGGAAAATTGCCCGGAGACAGAACCTGATGAGGATGAAACCAGGGATGTGGAAGAAAAGCTGCGGGATATCGTCCCCGACGATGCAAACAAACCCTATGATGTGAAGGATGTAATCAACCTTATCGTTGACAAGCGCTCTTTCTATGAGATCAGTGAAAGATTTGCACAAAACCTCGTGGTTGGTTTCGGGAGACTGGATGGAAAAGTGATCGGCATCATCGCCAACCAACCCAAGGTTCTCGCAGGAACACTCGATATCGACAGCTCCACCAAGGGAGCACGCTTCATACGGTTCTGTGATTCCTTCAACATTCCGCTGCTGACGCTGGAAGACGTGCCTGGCTTCCTCCCGGGAATCGACCAGGAACACAGTGGCATCATCAGGCACGGTGCCAAACTGCTTTATGCCTATGCAGATGCCACCGTACCCAGGATTACGGTAATTCTCAGGAAATCATACGGCGGCGCATATTGCGTGATGAACAGTAAAAACCTTGGAGGCGATTTCAACTTCGCATGGCCCACGGCAGAGATCGCCGTGATGGGACCGGAAGGTGCCGTTGCCATTCTGTACAGGAAGGAACTGGCAGCGTCTGACGACCCTGCTAAACTCAAAAAAGAACTTGCCGTGAAATACAGGGATGAGATTGCCAATCCTTATGTCGCAGACGAAAAAGGATTCATCGACGAAGTGATCGATCCTGCCATCACCAGGAAAAAACTTAAATCTGCATTCCTCGCACTCGAGAATAAATACATCACCAATCCTACACGCAAACACGGCAATATACCACTGTAATAGTTTGTTATGAAGATCAAAAGCATACTTATCGCCAACCGGGGTGAAATTGCCATCCGTATTATGCGGACGGCTCGCAGGATGGGAATTCGGACCTATGCGATTAAAACAGCCAAAGAACCCAATGCCTGGTACCTGGATGAAGCCGATGATATTATCGATTTCTCTGAATGCCTCAGTGATACGCCGGAATTCCTCGACATTGAAAGAATTATTCACGCGGTCAGGGAAAACAACATCGATGCCGTGCATCCCGGCTACGGTTTCCTGGCTGAAAATCCCATTTTTGCCCGCAGGTGCGAGGAGGAAAACATCAATTTCATCGGCCCGTCATCCGAGGTTATTTACAACATGGGAAACAAGACTGTGGCCAAGGATATCGCACGTAAAAACAATGTACCCCTGCTGCGCGGCAGCAAGGGAACACTGTTGAATGCAGACTATGCCAGGCGGTTCGCAAACGCCATCGGGTACCCCGTGATCCTGAAAGCAGCAGCAGGTGGAGGCGGACGTGGAATGCGGGTTGCAGAAAATGAAGAAGAAGTGGAGCGGATGTACAACCTTGCATCCAATGAATCGGCAAAGGCGTTCAATGATCCGGCCATGTTTATTGAAAAATACGTGGCACAACCCAGGCATATCGAATTCCAGATCCTGGCCGACAAACACGGAAACATTGTGCACCTGGGTGAACGGGAATGCTCCATCCAGCGCAAGCACCAGAAATTAATCGAGGAATCCCCTTCCCCGGCACTCGACCCCGAACTGCGGGAAACGATGGGAAATGCTGCTGTTGATATCGCCAAGGGTGTAGGCTATTTCTCCGCCGGAACCGTGGAATTCCTGCTGGATGCCGACAGGAAATTTTACTTTATGGAGATGAACACCAGGATACAGGTGGAACATCCCGTAACGGAAATGGTGACCGGGATCGACCTGATCGAGCAGATGATCAAAGTCGCCCAGGGAGAGAAACTGCCGTTTGCACAGAAGGACATCAGGCTGAAGGGACACGCCATCGAGTTCAGGATCAATGCCGAGGATGTGCAGTCAGGATTCTCTCCAAGCCTGGGTACCATCGAAAAAATTTCCTGGCCGGAGAGTAAAAATGTACGTGTGGATACAGGCGTGCGCGACGGATCCGTAATTACCCCCTACTTCGATTCCATGATCGCCAAGCTGATCGTGTACGGCGAAGACCGGGAAAAAGCATTGCAGGAATCCAGTAACGCCATCCGCAAATTCTGGATCAAGGGAACCAAGACCACCCTTTCCTTCTGCAGGGCGGTCCTGCAGAACAGGAATTTTAGAAAAGGAAACTTCAATACTTCTTTTCTGAGTTCAGAACTCAAAATCCATTATCATTCCGAACCCGAAGAGGAAATGCTCGCCGCATTTTTCGCAGTGTTTGATTTTGCAAGGGACCTCGAAGAAGCAGAAGGAAAAAAACTGAATGTGGAAAAGGGAAAGAACATTACCCCCTGGCTACTTAATAAACGTCTACGATAACAGGAGCGTTATGGCAGAAAAAAACAAGGGAGCGAAAAACACCAGGAAGAGCCGGATGATCGCCCTCAGCACAACCGAAAAGGAATATGTTTTTACCAATCCGCTCGACCGGAAGGTCAAATACATGGGCGAAACCATACAGATCAAACTCTACGAGGATCCCAACGGATTTTCCTACGTGCTCTGGAAAAACAAAAAATACCCGCTGGAGATCATAGAGAAAAACCAGAACAAGTATACGGTCATGCTCAATGGCGTATGGCACTCTTTTACAATAGAAACCCCGTTTTCACTGAAACGGAAAAAATTCCTCGAATCACAGGCAGGTACCAGCTCATCGGTAACCATCGATGCGCCCATGCCCGGCAAAATCGTGGAAGTACTTGTGGAGGAAGGCGCTGATGTGAAAGCCGGAGAACCGATACTGATCCTTGAGGCGATGAAAATGCAGAATGAAATATCCAGTCACGTGGATGGTGTGATCAGGAAAATCGCCATTCGTCAGAACGATTCCGTGATGAAAGACGACCTGCTTATCGAGATCGAAAAACACTGATCAAACTGTTGACTGTAAATTGGCAGAAAAGAAAGTCCCCCGACAAAACCAACCGCCCGGCACCGGCGATTATTCCAGTTCAGCAACACTCAAATCTTCGTAAATCGCTCCAGAAGGTCGCAGAACACTCCTGTAGAATACCACCCTGTTGAGTGTACACATGCCAAAATCCGTGGTACTGAAATGCGCGACTTCATTGCTGAAACTTGCTGGTTCCCGGAGCTGCTTCATCCTTGCAATGGTCAGGTGTGGCCTGAATCCGCCGTCGTCATCCGCAGGGACAATACCATCCAGCAACCGGAGTGTCGCTGCATGCAGGTCATAAAACACTGCATCTTCCCCGATTCCTGCCCACAACACCTTCAAAGCCGACCTGTGACTGAATGTTCCCAGTCCGCGGAGACCGAAAACAGCAGGTGTAAATACACTGTAAGCCGACTGGAATCGTGCGCTTATCGCGCCGACAGCTTCTTCCGGCAGATCACCCATGAAACGCAGTGTAATATGCATCTGGCCGGGGTCAATCCAACGGATCCGCTCACCGGCAAATTTATTTTTAAGGTCCGACAGCGTCTCTGTTAACACCTGCGGCACCTCCACGGGTATGGCGATAAAAGTTCTGTATAATGCTTTACTTTCCATGGAAAATTCTATAAATTGGTGCACCTTAACGCAGAGTTATCAGGTAAAATGCACATCAGCGTGACTTGACTATTTCAGGAATACAAAAACATGTCCCGATATTGCAACGCATCGCAACAGTAAAAATATAAATATAACTGATTAAAGGATAATACTTTACTTTATATATACACCACTAAGAATTAAAACAATGAGAAAGTTTGCAGTAGTACTCTCCGGATGCGGTGTTTTTGATGGCGCAGAAATCCACGAAGCAACACTCAGCATGTATGCAATCGCAAAAAATGGCGCTACATACGAAATATTTGCACCGGACATCGACCAGCACCACGTGATCAACCACATCACCGGCGAGGAGATGCAGGAAAAAAGGAATGTCCTCATCGAATCTGCCAGGATCGCCAGGGGCAACATCCGCCCCCTTTCCGATTTCTCAGCCGGTGATTTCGACGGGTTGTTGTTCCCTGGTGGATTCGGAGCTGCCAAAAACCTGTCCGACTGGGCATTCAAAGGTGCAGAAAGCACAGTACTGCCTGAAGTTGCACGTGCCATCAGGGAGATGGCCGAAACAGGTAAACCCCTGGGTGCATTATGCATCTCACCGGTACTGATCGCCAAAACCCTCGAAGGTGCAGAATTGACGATCGGATCCGACACCGGTACTGCGGCAGCCGTTGAACAGGCCGGTGCAAAACATGTGACAACCACCCACGGTGAAGTCGTGACCGATACACAATACAACCTGTTCACCACGCCTTGCTATATGCTGGATGCATCCATTGAACAAATTGGCGAGGGAGCCGAAAATATTGTCAAAGCAATGCTGGACCACATGAAGTGAGCCGGACCAGGCAACGGGTTCGGGTGTCATCCCTTCTGAATAAGACAACAGCAACAGGTGACTGTAATACTGCCTGTAACCATTGCAGCACATGGGATTGTTTTGTGCTTCAGGAACTTTGCACCGTTTACACTTGTTACATAGAATAAGGCCCGATATTTGTACGTTTGATCCTATGATGAGAAGGAACATTGGCATAGTGTTACTGACAGCCGTGATCGCATGCACCGGACCATTGGGTGCATTCGCCCAGGGAGAACCTGTTCGTGACCCCGCCGCTCCCCTGCCCCCGCTCGTCTATCGCAGCGATACACTGCCGGTAATGCATATCCCTGAACTGAATATTTATGATGTCAACAAATACAATTATTTGAAATCCAGGCGATACAGGCGAATGATCCACAACGTAAGAAAGGCATACCCCTATGCAAGGATCGCCAATGAAAAGCTCAAGGCCCTGGACGAGGAACTGTCGAAAATAAAGTCCAAAAGGGAGCAGAAAGCCTATATGAATGAAGCCGAAAAAAAGATCATGCAGGAGTTTGAAGGTGAACTCAGGAAGCTGACCATCACACAGGGCATCATCCTGGTAAAACTCATCGACCGGGAGATCGGGCACACCTCCTACGAAGTGATCAAGGATATCCGCGGGGGCTTTACCGCATTTTTCTGGCAGGGTATCGCACGCATCTTTGGCAACAATCTCAAAATGCAATACGATCCGGAAGGGGAAGACAAGGTCATCGAGGATATCCTCATGGCCATTGAATATGGATACATATAAAGTCAAAAAAACAGGAATGAATATCACCTTTACCTGGCTTCAGGACTGCAAGTTTCATCCTCCTGTCTGACTCTGCGTTTCTTTCCGGTTACCATATATTATATTGAAAGCATTACTGACAAAAATCACCTGCTTTTTGCTTGGCCGACATTAAAAATGAAGTGAGAGCATTCAGTCTAATTTAACACGAGACCATGTTAAATTAGAATGAATTCCTTACAGAAACTGGAATCCGGGCGCAAAACAAGCCGCAGGCCCGTCGCTTTCTTAACATGCAATTAATACAAAACCGGCCCCTTTTAACGGAAATTTAAATAACCGCTAATGGTGCGGTAATTCAATCATCATCTGATTGGCCTTTATTTGTAATGTCTGATGAAACGAATCGAACATTCAAATAAAAACAAATTAGAAAGATGAAAAAAGTATCTCTGTTTTTAATCGCAGCAATGGCTGCAACTTCAGTGTCATTGTTTACTTCCTGTGATGAAACCCAAGCCAATAATGGAGAAGACCAGGTGGTAACCGGTATTCTCGTTGATGAAAATATCACAGAAAACACAACCTGGGAAACAGGAAAAGTGTATGTCCTGGGCGGACGCATTGCTGTGACGGATGGCGCAACCCTTACAATTGAGCCCGGTGTTATTGTAAAAGGACAGGCAGGAACAGGGGTAAATGCAACTGCACTTCTTGTTGCAAGAGGCGCTACCATCAATGCAGCGGGAACTGCCGACCTGCCGATCATCTTTACCTCGGTTGCAGATGAGATCGAACCGGAGGACCTGGAAGCCGGTAACTTTGCCAGCCCAAACCTTGATCCCGATATCAACGGACTGTGGGGCGGTGTGATCGTCCTTGGAAAAGCAAAGATCTCAGCATCCAACGACAACGATGAGGATATTTCGGAGATTCAGATTGAAGGAATTCCTACTTCCGATCCGAATGGCCTTTACGGCGGTTCACTTGACACAGATAATTCAGGTATTCTGAAATATATCTCTATCCGTCATGGCGGCGCAAATATTGGCTCCGGAAACGAGATCAATGGCCTTTCACTTGGTGGGGTTGGCTCTGGCACAACCATCGAGAACATTGAGATCGTTGCGAACCAGGACGACGGAATCGAATGGTTTGGCGGAACAGTCAATGTAAAGAATGTAGTAGTATGGAACGTCGGAGATGACGGCATCGATACCGACCAGTCATGGGCCGGAACGCTCGACAACTTCTTCGTGATAACCGTCGAAGGACATTCATTCGAACTGGATGGTCCTGAAGGATCATACGAAGCAGGACACACCATTAAAAACGGTACAATTATTACTTCCGAATTTGATGATGAAGATGAACTGGTAAGATCATCGCTGGACCTGATCAATGTCGATGACAATTCCATCGTTGCACTGGAAAACCTGCACTTCACAGGGGTCATTGACGGGCAGAAGGTGAACAGGGTTACCGCTGCAGGCGTCTCCTTTACCGGTATTACCATTGATGTTCCGGCTGACAGTCTTTCCAGCCATGTGAATGGCGATGTTCCTGCCGGGATCACAGCAGGCGGATCTCCCGTTGCAACAGCAGCAGGCCTGGGCTGGACATGGGCCGCTCAGGCAGGCAAACTTCAGTAAACAGTTGAAAAATAATACATACGCTGTATATGCAGACTTGCCGGGTGAATCATCCGGCAAGTCTGTTGTTCGTTAAAACAACTAAACTAGTGAGATACATTATATTTACGTTATTCATATTGACCAGCCTGGGTGCTTTGGCACAGGAAGGCCAGGTCAGGGGAATGATCACAGATGGTGAAACCGGCGAAACTCTCGTCGGTGTTACTGTTTTTGCAGTGGGTACAACTTCAGGAACCATTACAGATATTGATGGAAAATTTTCACTCAAATTAGCCGCAGGTACCTACAATTTGCAGGTCTCTTACATCTCCTATCAAACCGTTACCGTTAGCGGACTTGAGGTTGCACCGGGTGAAGTAACCGTAATTGACAACCTCAGGATGCACATCAGCAAACAGGAGCTGGAAGAGGTGGTTATCACGGCAGAACAGGTCAGAACCACGGAAACCGCGCTCGTAAGCATAAAAAGAAAAGCACCGGCAATCCTCGACGGAATCTCGGAATCCCTGATCAGGCTCACAGGTGACGGTACCGCAGTAGAGGCAGCAAAAAGGGTGACCGGAGTCTCTATTGAGGATGGTAAATATGTATATGTCAGGGGACTTGGCGACCGGTACGCAAAAACGACATTGAATGGTATGGACATCCCCGGGCTTGATCCCGATCGAAATACCCTGCAGATGGACATTTTTCCCAGTAACCTGATCGCCAATATCCTGGTCAGTAAAAATTTCACTGCAAATATGCCCGCAGACTTTACGGGAGGATTGATGAATATTGAGCTGAAGGATTTTCCCGACAGGAAGATTCGTAACATTTCTGTGGGAACAACCTACAATCCCGATATGCACTTCAATGCTGAATACCTGACTTACCAGGGCAGCGGAACAGATTTCCTGGGATTTGACGGGGGAGATCGTGCGTTACCTGCTGGTGCCGGGCATTCAAATATTCCAACGCCCATAAGCGGAAACAGTCCTGACGAAGTAAACAGCTTTATCAAATCCTTTAATCCGACCTTGAGTGCCATGCGGAAACAGAGCCCGCTGGATTTCAGCGCAAGCATTTCACTGGGTAGCCAGGTTGATCTGAGCAATGAAAACGGTGGCCCGGAAAACAACCGCAAACTGGGATATATATTTTCCCTCTCCTATAAATCAGAATTCAGGTATTATGACGACGTGGTTTTTGGAGAATATCAAAGATACATTGATCCTGACAGGTATGAAATGAGGTACGCAACCATCTCCGAAGGCGAACTCGGGAAAAAGAATTTCCTGGTTGGATTGCTGGGAGGCCTGGCGTATAAGACCAATTATTCCAAGATCCGGTTCACATTGATGCATCTTCAGAATGGTGAAAGCACAGCAGGTATATTCAACGTGGAAAACGACGGGGCAGCTGTCGGACAATCAGGATACCAGGCAACTTCGCACAATCTCGAATACAACCAGCGGTCCATTACCAACATCTTCCTGAATGGAAGCCGGAAATTCGGTTCTTCAGGCTGGGATATTGACTGGCGTATAGCGCCCACACTCTCGCGATCCAAAGACCCGGATATCCGGAAAACCGCATTCACCCTTGAATACGACGGACCAACTTTCAATGCTGGTGCTGGTGGCAATCCTTCCAGGATCTGGCGATATCTCAGTGAATGGAATGTGCCGGCACGTGTGGACCTTTCCAGGGGATATGCCCTGAATGACAAAGATGGAAAAATCAGCTTTGGCGCCAGTCAGACCTACAAATACCGGAGTTATCAGATCCTGTACTTTGATGTTCAGTTTTTCGGACAGCAACCGAACTGGACAGGTGATGACCCCTCGCAGGTACTGGCTCCTGAAAATATTTTCCCGGGCGGAAAGATCTACTACCAGTCGGGAAACAGCAACCCCAATCCAAATGCCTATACTTCAAACGTATCCAATACTGCAGCATACCTGTCCAACGAACTGGAGCTTTTTACCGGTCTGAAAACAATACTTGGCGTAAGGGCCGAATACTATGTCCAGAGACACACCGGAAGAGACATTACCTATGCCACCGGCGATGTCACCAACGGACAAAATCTCGACAATGAAAAAGTGCTTGAATCACTGGACCTCTTCCCGAGTATCAACCTGATCCTTTCACTAACGGATGCTCAAAACCTGCGTGCCGCCTATTCCAGGACCATCGCAAGACCCTCCTTCAAGGAGCTGTCATTCGCCCAGATCATCGATCCCATCACCAACAGGATATTTAACGGGGCATTGTTTACCTACAGCGGCTGGAATGGCAACCTAACTGAAACAAGAATCGACAACCTGGATCTGAGATGGGAATACTTCATGGACCGGGGACAGATGTTCTCCGTCAGCGGATTCATGAAAAGCTTTAATGATCCGATCGAACTGGTAAGAATCCCAGAGCAGCAGACCAGCACAGAATACCAGCCCAGGAATGTTGGTGACGGAAGGCTGGTGGGTGTTGAATTTGAGATACGGAAAAACCTCGGCTTCCTGGCTTCCTTCCTGGGGGATTTCAATTTCAGCAGCAATATCACACTCGTTGAATCACAGATCAGCATGACGGATGTGGAATACAATTCAAGGGAATCTTACCTGAAAACCGGTGAAACACTTACCCGGACCCGCCAGATGGCAGGGCAGTCTCCTTATGTGATCAATACATCAATTACCTATGCAAACTATGACCTCGGACTTGATGCAGGCATCTTCTATAATGTGAAAGGACCAACGCTCTACATCGTTGGTGGAGGATTGTTTCCCGACATATACAACGATCCTTTCCATAGCCTGAATGTTTCTTTCAATAAAAAATTCGGCAAACAACAACAATCATCGATCGACTTCAAAATAAACAATATACTGAACGACGAAAATGAGATATTCTACCAGTCATACAAAGCATCCGACCAGGTATTTGAAAGAATGGTACCCGGAAGATCCTTCAGTATAGGCTTTGGCTACAAATTCTAAGTTTAGGTTGAGATTTCGCGATAATTGAGATTTCACTTTCGGGAGAAAAACCAGCGTGTTTTTCTCCCGTTCTTTTTGTAGACGCCGGAACCTGTAAAGGGAATAGCGAGCATATCAACATTGGAATAAATGCACAAGCCTCAGGAGAAACAGTAGGGTTTCCGTTTCCGATTGATGCAGACTGACAGGTTTACATCTCAAAATGCACCTGCACGCCAGCAGGATGTTCGGAAAAAAAAATATAGCCGGGCTGAAGATCATCACGGCTTCTTTCAAGGACAGGTTTAATGCTCAATGGTTAAGAAAAGGGGATCTTTGATTTATGATCGGGGATCACTACCTGGCCTGGCAGCCATATAGCTTCCGGTTGCAGCTTTGCCAGCTGCTTTGCGCATTTTGATCGTCAGCTCAGTCTGCTGGTCCTCCTGCACCTGCACCCTGTTCAGCATGACTTCCTGGTAAGAAACAAATTGAACGGCAATCCTGTTGATCCCCGGATTAGCAGATGAAAATGTAAAATTCCCATCAAAATCAGTGAGCACCTCCAGCCCGCTGGAAATATGTTTTACCGTTACCCCTGCAAGCGGTTCGCCGGTTTGATGATCCACAACTGTTCCTGTGATCTTCTCCTGCTGTGCAGGCAATGAATTGGACAATGCCAAAAACAAAACAATACCAAATAATGACTTCATGTAACTCCAATACATTAATAGTGAAACAAAGAAACAATCCCAACCTTAGATAAAGGTTAGACCAATGTTAGCGATTTCTTAATTTTACCAGGTAGTGTTAATTAATCCTTAAATTGCATGGTCAGGCCATTGAACATTCGCAGAAATGTATTGTTCTTACTCGTGAGTGATAAAAAAAATTATGGAAGACCCCAGGAACAGACAATATACCAACGGAGAGGTCACCGTATTCTGGAAACCTTCAAAGTGTATCCATGCAACGACCTGCTTCAGGGAATTAATCGAAGTATTCAATCCTGGCAGAAGGCCCTGGGTGAATATGGAAGGAGCCCCGACACGCCGGATTATCGAGGTGGTGAATAAGTGTCCCACCCAGGCTCTGGAGTGGAAGTACAACAGGGAGATGGATCAGAAAGAACTCCAGCTGAACCAGCTACGAGGTGACGAAGAAACACCAAAAACGCTGCAGGAAGAAGAAAACCAACGACCCGTGAAGGTCAGCCTGATGAAAAATGGTCCCATCGTAGTGGAAGGTGATTTTAAAGTGATTGGTGCAGACGGGAATACGCTGAGATCGATGCTGATGACCTCCTTCTGCAGGTGCGGCAGTTCAAAGAGCATGCCCTATTGTGATGGAACGCATCGTAAGATCGGATTCATAGAAAAAGACGACTGAGATGGAAGAAAAAAAAGCTGAATTCAAAGTATTTAAGAACGGCCCATTGCAGATATCAGGAGATTTCGAGCTTTTCGACTCTGCTGGCGGGATCATCACCCGGCAAAGTCCTGTCTTTCTCTGCCGCTGTGGCAAAAGTGCAGACAAACCCTTTTGTGACGGCTCCCACAAGTCTGCCGGGTTTGCCGGCTAATCGTTTTAAGTTTTAAAAACCATATCTTTGCATACCCAACTATTTTAAACGAGTATGCCCAAAATCAGTTTGTATTCCGAAGTTGATCCGCTGGAAGGCGTCATCCTCCACCCACCCGGTCCGGAGGTCGAGAACATGACCCCTAAAAATGCCGAAAGGGCCTTGTACAGCGACATTCTGAATCTCGCCGTGGCCAGGAAGGAATACAACCAGCTGGAATGTGCTTTACAGCAACTGACAGAGACCTTCCGCGTTACCGACCTGCTGCGCGATATTTTGCGCTCCAATGAGGTAAAGGAGAAGATCATCAAAAAAACATGCTACAATGAGCGCAGGCCGGAGCTGGTGGATTTCCTGCTCGACCAGGAACCGGGAGAACTCAGCAGGATGCTGATCCAGGGTGTTCCGCTTAAAAAAGAGACCCTGACCAATTTTCTGTCCGATGAGAATTTTGCACTGCGTCCACTGCACAATTTCTTTTTCACACGGGATGCAAGTATCGCGTTCCACGACAAGGTGCTGATTGGCAAAATGGCCAATAAGGTACGCGAACGTGAGGCCCTTATCATGGAAGCAATTTTCAATTTCCACCCGAAACTCAGGTCCCAGACCATCGTGGCAGATGACTTTGATATATCAGGCAACCGGATCAACATCGAAGGTGGTGACCTGCTGGTAGCCCGCGAAGACATCCTGCTCATCGGGATCGGGGGGAGAACCAGTACCCAGGGAGTCGATTTCATCATGAACCAGGTCAGACAGGAGAAAAAAACCTATCACATTATCGTCCAGGAACTTCCGGAAAAACCGGAGTCATTCATCCACCTGGATATGGCCTTCACCCTGCTGGACCACGACAAATGCATGGTTTATGAGCCGCTGATCCTTCAGCCCAATAAGTATGAAACCGTGCACATTGAACTGGACAACGGGAAGGTGAAATCCATCCGGACGGTGGAAAATATCCCCACTGTTTTAAAGAAACTGGGAATGGACCTGGAGCCCACCTATTGCGGCGGAACTTCTGACTCCACCATACAGGAACGCGAGCAATGGCACAGTGGCGCCAACTTCTTTGCAGTTGGTCCGGGCAAGGTGATCGGCTACAACAGGAATCTCAATACCCTTGAAAACCTCAGTCAGAATGGCTTTGAAATACTGCGTGCCCGGGACATGCTGAATGGTAAATACAATCTTGCTGATTACGAAAAATATGTGCTTACCATCGATGGCAGCGAACTATCAAGGGGAGGCGGCGGCGCCAGGTGCATGACCATGCCATTCAGGCGTTCAAGGGCTCACTGACCATAACCACGTAACTGGTCCAGCACCTCTTTTTCCCCGGGCATACCCCCCGGAAAAGCTCCTTTCACCCAAGTGCCATAGATCGGGTTGGGAAATACGATAAATTTTCTTCCGAACTCCTGGCTGTTCTCGCCAACCAATAATTTCCCGTAATCCTCAGCCCGGTCATCAAAGATTCCTTCAAAATCCCCGAGGTTATCTCCCAATAACAGGATGATCTCGTGGCTTTCTCTTATTGCAGCACGACGCAAATCCTTGGAAGATGTCGTGGTCTTCAGCAACACATGATCTGCATCTGCGTTTGGAAATCCATATTGCCGCAGGTTATCAAGCGTGGCATCCATCAGTGCTGCTGCCCGGTTGGATACATAAAACACCTCGACACCCAGACTGTCGGCCATGTTTGTGAAATCAATCGCCCCGGGCAGGGGAAGCGCCTGGCGCATTTCACACCAGGCTGCCCACTTCTCTTCTGAATAGGAATACCCGTTACGCAGCATGTCCACGTTGAAAGGGCTGTTGTCCAGTACTGTCTCATCAATATCAAGCACGACCGCCGGAGGCACTGCTTTACCCGCACTACTGTATGCCAGGACCCGGTCAGTGGCCACATTGTACCCCTGCAGGTAGAGCGCGTCAGTCTCCGCGGCCCGCTGGTACCAGAGCAACGCCTGGACACCGTTTAATTCATCTCCTCCTGTGCCCGGCGAATCCTGCTGAACGGGACCGGTACAGGCAGCCACCAATACTGCCGGCAAAAACAAAACCGACAAAAGCCTATTTATTTCCATGATAAAAAATTTGAGTCCTAAAGATACAAAATCTCACCATGCAAAAGTTCTCCCATGTAAGCGTTCGCCTTACAAAATCTCACCATGCAAAAGTTCTCCCATGTAAGCGTTCGCCATACAAAATCTCACCATGCAAAAGTTTACCCTGTAAGCGTTCGCCATACAAAATCTCACCATATAAAAGTTTGCCCTGTAAGCGTTCGCCATACAAAATCTCACCATATAAAAGTTTGCCCTGTAAGAGATCGACTGCTTATATATATATTTAATTACCTATTTATAAATATATTTTAATATCTATATAAATATATATTTCTTACTGTCCAGGCAGTCAGGAACCTGTTGTTTGTTGCGTCATTTTATCTGTTTACAAACACGAGATTTGTTGCCTGCAACACATCAACCTGAAAAAGCCGGGGGCTTGGTGCAGCGGGATCAGCTGTCATGCACAACAAAAAACACCCCGGACCATACAATATGCAAGGGTATGAAAAAGATCAACGAAGAGTTTTTACATTTCCTCTGGAAGAACCAGCAACTGACAGGTATAGTCCTCACCCCTGCTTCCGGGAAGAAGATCAAAGTGCACGATCCGGGTCATCACAACCAGGATGCGGGACCGGATTTTTTCAATGCCAGGGTAGAGATCGATGGCACAATTTGGGCCGGCAACGTCGAACTGCATATCAGCGCATCGGACTGGATCAGGCACGGTCATTCAGCCGACCGGGCCTATGATTCCGTGATCCTGCACGTGGTATGCTTCAACGATTGCGAGATCAGGCGTCCTGATGGCCAAATAGTTCCTGCTGCCATGCTCAGGTTTCCGACCCTGATGTGGGACAGGTATGCATCCATGCTGAAAAGCGACAACTGGATTGCGTGCCAGGGATATCTTTCAGAGCTCG
>Ga0180436_10000785_pt1 | contig 32000 bp, 26 predicted proteins | sample SS_ome_2_FD_132434 | JGI IMG/M metagenome (GOLD analysis project Ga0180436, IMG submission 132434) | Hypersaline lake sediment archaeal communities from the Salton Sea, California, USA - SS_3_S_2 metaG | ecosystem: Environmental > Aquatic > Non-marine Saline and Alkaline > Hypersaline >... | reverse complement strand
GTGGTCATCGGATACGGCATGGTGTAGTGGTAGTCGAGAACCGTGAAGAAACCCGGCGGGGTGACGACGGAATCCAAGACGCCGTTGCTGCTGGCGTAAAAGCGGTCGTCAACTCGTAGGCAAATCTTGAAGGTATCGGCTTTGTCATCGGGACGATCCTTACAGGGCCAGAACATTCGGGCACCGTAGGGTTCGGCGATGGAGGTAATACTCCACTCACCTGAAGAGTGCATGTCAAAAGATAATCCACCGGTGGAGAAGCTTCCGCCGCCATCGGGTGTACCGTTATAGAAAACTTCCCACTCGATTCTCTCGCCGGTGTTGTAGGTTTTGTCGAGAGTAATGCTGGTAACGTCGGCGTCGCGCGAAAAGACCAGGGCTCCTGTGGAGTTCTTGATCGAATCGATACTCATCCCGGAGTTCAGGTCGATATCGACCGAGGATACGCCGTCTTCGGTAGCGTCAGCGAAAAACCCGACGCGGCCATCTATCGATTGAGTGGTATCATCGACGTTTATGAAGATGTCATACTTCTTCATATCGTATTGATGCTGATTGACGGCGGCTTTGGACGAAAGCATCTTGGCGACCATAGCTTTGTCCGACCAAACCTTGGACTTGCCTTCGCTCAACATTCGATGCAACTCGGCCGGCTCGAAGCCTTTGGGAACGACGAACTCCCGGTCTGATTCGGCCAGAATCGATGGAGCAACGACAATCAGGCACAAGAACACTGTCAATACACGGGGGATGGCTCTCTTTAGCATGTTTACCTCTTCACAAGTGTGACCATTCTGCACTGCCAACTGTAACGCTTTGCGACACTTCGGGACTCAGGGCGAGGCACTTCTCCAAAGTGATAAGATGTATGCACGGCGGCGAATACAATATAATATGATACGAGCAATAAGCATCGGTTTTTTTGATCTATTAATATGTGGAGAGTGGGCCGATCCGGTCCACAAAAAACCCGGCCAAAAGGCCGGGTTTTAAGATCTTATGAGCTGCAACTAGGCTAGTTGGACTGCCGAACTACAAAGGCCGGATAGATTGTCAGATCCTCCGCACGATCGGCCGGAATCGTATCCGGCGGATCCGTGTATTGGATCTTGTAGGCGACCATCATAAGCGAGTTGCTGGGATGAGTGGTGGTGGTGTCGACACCCAGTTTTTCGATCGGCTCGCCGTTGAGCGAGGATATAAACACCGTCACCAATCGGCCGTAATCGGGCTGCAGGTGCTTTTCAGACGGTCCCATATTGGCCAGAAGTCCCATGGTAACACATTGAATAGCTGTGTCTGCCCGAAAACCCTTGAAATCCCAATGATCCACTCGTCCACCGGTGTAGACAGCAGAGTCTGCAACCACTTTGACTTTGCCGGAATGGAATTCAAACGGAAGCGACAGGGCCTGAAGCCATTCGTCGTTGACGAGCGAGACGGTCAGGGTCCAGGTTGTTTCGTTGACTCGAGCCAGGTCGGCATAGACCGTATCACGGTGCCCAAACAGGTCCACGGGTCCTGGTTCCTCTGCGACGGCCAGCGCCGGCAGCAGCAGGAGAGTCGCCAGTAATAGAAGTTTCTTAGCAGTTAGATTCATTCTTCCTCCAGTGGGTCCACACTACATATGTCCATCACTATTACAATCACAGTTGCTAAAGGATCCTAGTTTTCCCAAACATCTTGCTGAGTCATGGCCGTTCTCAGGATGGATATCAAGGAGTCCGCTTTAGCCGTGTCGGCCAATTGGTTACGGTACAGAGCCGCCGCCTTGAGCAGAGCCTGCTTGCCCTGATGAGTATCCGGGAAATTGTTATAGAGAGCCTCCAGTTTGAGTCCGGCCTTCCGAAGGTCGTTCTTCCTGAACGCCAGATCGGCCTGGAATATGAGGGCCCTGGCCTCGGTAATAGTGCCCGAGCCACGGGCGGCCAGCTTCTCATAGTATTGGCCGGCCTCGGCTAACCATTGGGCGGCGGCATCGGGGCGTCCAATGCGCTCGTAATGGTCGGCCAGGTACAGGAAGGTCGCCATGGCCTCGTCGGATCCACGATAGAACTCTATCAAGAACTTGTATTCGGTTTCAGCCCGACTCCATTTCCCCTGCAGCTCAAACGAACGGGCCATTGCCTGTTGGGCTTGGGGCGTCGCCGAGAAGAAGAACTCGTAGTTGCGTTTGACATCGATCAGAATCTCGCGGGCATCTTCGTACTCGCCCTGGGCCAAAAGGGAGCGAGCTGTCTTGAATAGAAGGAGCGGCCGGTAAAGCGAGTCTGCCGGCGTCAAATTGTCGAGCGCGTTTCGATAGAGTGCGAGGGCGGTGTCGTATCTTTTCAGCTTGGAAGCTTGCAGATCCGCGATTCGCGTCTGCAGAGTGATAAAACTGGCATCCTTCGGATCAAGGAGCGAGCGCAGTGTTTCCACGGCCAACTCAACACGACCAGTGCCGGCATAGAGTCGGGCCAGAATAGCCCGAGCCGCGCGAGAAACTTCAGACTTCGGGTCGTCTTCAGCCAGCGTGGCGTAGTAGTGTTCGGCAACCCCCAACTGGGCCACCTGTTCCGCCTCGCTTCCGGTCTGATGACTCACTTCCCACATATGCAGAGGAAGCTCCAGGAGCTGACGCTGGACCCGTCCGGAGTCGTCAACGGGCGGGTAGAACCTTTCCAAGGCATAGTCATAGAGGACAACGGCGCTGTCCCAGTTGCCGGCCGATTGCAGCGACCGGCCCAGGCTGAGCGTGGTCGTCAGCTGATGTGAGCCATACAAGGGCACCGAGGTCAGCAGGTCGCTCAAGAGCGCGACACAGGTATCATAATGTCGGGCTGAATAATGCAGTTGCGAGAGTCGGCTAGTCGCCTGGTAGGCCAAAAAAGTGACCTGGAGATACTCGTTGGTCGCGGAGCGCTGATCGATAGAGTCCATCATCAACCGGCAGTAGTCCATGGCGTGGCGATAGCTCTGAGCGGAGGATCGGACCAATGCCGACAAATCGGCATCGCCGATGACTCCTTCTCGGAACTCCCGCTCGGCCTGGTACATTAGACGTTCGGCGTTGTAGCGAATGCCCAGCGCGCGCTTTTCTTCGCAGGCGGATAAAAGCAGAAGTCCGACCAGGACGACCGCAAGAAGACTCTTGATATTTGTGGTCATAGTTGCTTTATCGGTAGTCGGACAATTCCATAAATCCTTTTATCCCACAAATATAGGCTCGGTGCTCGGGAGGTTCAAGCCCTATTTGCTGTCCTCCGGCGAAAAGACCACAGAGTCCTCGCATCCAGCGATATGATTTCAACAGGTAAAAAGGAGATCATATGAGACAATCGCTGAAGGCTGCCCGAGTTCGGGCGGCCGGAGTGGACTTGAGGGACACTCGCCCGGTAGCTCTGGCCAAAGCAGGAAAGCTCCGGACCAGTTCCAAGCTGGAATCGCTGCTCAAAGTAACCAGGCAAGAGTTCGGGCATGGTCGGTATCGGTTGAAGTTGTATCGTTTCCTGAGCGACAATCTGCCCTTGGTCGGGGCCTGCATTCACACCTGGAGTCGACTGACCGCCGCCCCGGGCGAGTTCGAGATCCTGGCCAACGGCTCCAACTCCGCGGCCAAGGCCAGGCTGGATGAATTGAGTCGTCGAATCAGCGACAACGGATCAGGTCAACCAAGAACCATGACTTCTTTTCTGATCGAACTCTGTAATGCGCTGTTTAGAGACGGTCAATTCGGAGGCTTTCTTACGGTCAACAGCGACGGTTCAGGTGTAGACAGGTTCGTGCCTATCGACACCATCAATCTCGGATTTGATGAGCACGCGTCGAGCCGGCGATTGGTTCTCGACACCGGCGAGAAATCATTGCGTCTAGATCGGCCGGATTTCTATCACCTCACCATGGGTGACAGCCTGGTAGCGCCGATGGGGAAGTCGGTCCTGGCATCGATCCCGTTCGTGGCCTATATCGAGCAGCAACTGGTTGACGACATGCGCCGGGCCAACCATAACAGCGGGTACCATCGGTTGCATGTTAAGATCGCTCCCCCGGAGCGGTTGGCCGGCGAATCGGACAAGCTCTATGTCGAACGTATAAACAGCTACTTTGATTCTACCGTCAGGATGATTCGCGACTGTGACGTCGATGACAACCCGGTGACCTGGGACAATGTTGATATCGCCTATGTCGGTCCCGAGGGAAACCGCTCGATCAGCAACAACTGGTTCATGAATCATCGCGCGATGGTCGAAGAGATCTGCGCCGGGACCAATCTGGCGCCGTTTCTTCTCGGCTACTCCTACGGCGAGACAACCACCTGGGCGAAGTTCAAGTTCGACCTGGTCATGCGCCAGGTACAGTCGGTGCAGGCAGAGATTGCCGATTTCCTAAGTTGGATCGGCAACATCGAGCTGGCTTTGGCCGGGTACAATCACACCTGTCGTTACCGGTTCGACAACCACATGAGCTATCAGGCCGATGGTGAAGCGGAGATCGAGTCACGACAGGTCGACAGCTTGCTGAAACTGCACCAGTCCGGTCTGGTCGACGAGGAGACTGCCCGCTCGCGAGCCGAGGAGCTGATATAGCCTACGAGTATCCCCGGCTCGACTGGTCGCGGGCGATGCACGATCCGGTCTATTTCGCCGAGTCCGGTCTTGGGATCACGCCTCACAAAGGTCAGGCACGCTGGCTCCGTCGCTCTAATCGGCGCGAGAATCTTCTGGTAACCGGCAATCGGTGGGGGAAGTCGTTTGTGTCGGCTCTCAAAATCCTTCATCGGGCACTGTTTCGACTCCGGCCGTTGCGATTTGACAGTTCTCCGGTCTATAGGATCGCTGCGGCCTCGATAACCCAGGACCAGGCCGAGATAGTCTTCGGGACGGTGGTGCGCTTGATTCGCGAGACACCGTGGCTCAACGAACTGGTCAAGTCGTTTCGAGTGTCCCCCTATCCGCGGATGGAGTTCGGAAACGGGGCCGTGGTGGAGGCGCGCTCGACTCAGAACCGAGGAGAGTACCTGCTGGGCCAGGATTACGATCTGTTCATTTTCGACGAGGTCGCGTTCGAGACTGATCCCGAGTATGTGGTCGAGGAAGTGATCACCATGCGTCTGGCCGACCGCGAGGGGGAGCTTGATCTGGTATCTACTCCGAATGGCAAGAACTGGTTTTATCGTCGGGCCGGTCAGATTCGCAACGGCAAGCGGGCTGGATATTTCCAGTCTGGCGACAGTCGCGAAAACCAACACATCTCGCAGCGGTTCGTTTCTGAGCGGTTGGTGCAGTTCAGTCAACAGCGTATCCAACAGAACATCATGGGGCAGTTTGTCGATGCCGGCGGAGAGATACTCCCGGGCGACTATGTTGACCGCGCCCTAGAGGCCTCGAATCACTGGCCCCGCTTACCCACAGGCGAAGCGGTGTACATCTCCGGATGGGACCTGGCTCGCAAGCAGACAGCGACGGTCGGGATTACCATCGCCGCCTGGAAGGGGAAGGCTCGCATTGTGCACCTGGTAAGGATGAAGCGATTCGACTGGAGTGTTGTAATTGAGAAGATCAAGCAGACCCAGGAGGCCTTCCCCGGTCGGCTGGTTGTGGATGCTACCGGATTGGGTGATGTGGTGGTCGAGCAACTGGTCGAGTACAATCCGGAACCGGTGATATTCAGTACCGCCGGAAAGGCCGCCCTGCTCTCAAATGTAGAACTGTTCCACGCTCAAAATCGAATTGCCTATGAGCGGTATGAGCTACCGGACGGGCCGGGAAAGGTCTGGTCGCTGGAGGACGAACTCCGTGAGGCTCGTTGGGACGACAACAACCGATGTGATTCCCTGATGGCTTTGGCCTTGGCACTGTGGCCGCTGAGACGGAGGCGATCGCCTACTATCGGACCCCGGATCGGGAAGGTCTAGGCAAAAAAAAGCCTTCCGAGGAGGAGGGGCTCGGAAGGCGGCTCACGCTGAGCGTCGGGAACAAAAAAAGCGATTATCGGCGATTTCGATACTTTCTCACCAATCCCGCTACACCTAATCCGGTCAGAATGAGTATACCGGTGGCCGGTTCGGGAACCGCGGCCGGCGGCGAAGTATTCGAGACCGAGTTGTCCGGGACGGGCACGATATCATCGTGACTGTCGAAGTACTGGTTCGATCCGGCCGTAGGCTTCACCTGGTTATTCTGAACGACCGGTTGAGTCTTGTTCGAAGAGGCGCCTGAAGGGACTCCCACGCCTTCCACCTCGGCAACCGTGAAGGTCATGGCCAAAATGAAAATGACAAGAGCGATAACGTACTTGAACGGCTGGGATTCTTTCTTGGTGTATACTTTCATCGGTGCATCCTCCAAAGGTTTACTCTTCTGAGGGCAAATAGAGCAACGTACATGCCGGTTCTTCCGCACTGCTGTTCCAATCCTATTAGTGGAGTAATAACAACACGTTAGCTATGGCGTACAACGAGTTATGGGGATTGCCCCATACTCTCCGTCGCAACTCATTGCGCATAAAGCCTATAGATTTGCTGCAAGTTTCGATCAGCCGCCACTTAGTAAACCCCAAGGAGGTCGCATGAAAGGTAGTCTGGGTAGGCTGGTCGCCTGTTTGTCCGATGAGGCCGTAGAGGTTAACAATTGGTTGATTGATTGCATAAATCGCAACGTGAGTCCGCCTAACCCGGTGGGACCTAACGATGTCCATATCCGGGCGATGTTTGTCGTTTCCGACGAAGTCAACAGTTTCGGAGGGTGCTTTCCGCGAACTGAACTACAGAGAATGACCGACCTGATCGTCGACTCTCCGGTGATGGTGGGACACCGCAAGGATCGTCTGCCGATCGGACGGATCTTCTTCGCCAAGCAGGTCGAGCGAAGCGGCGGCCACTGGGTGAAAGCTTACTTCTATTGGCTCAAATCGGCCGAGGGAGCCGTTTCATTGGCTGAGAATCTTGACGGCGGGGTCTACAAGGAGTGCTCGGTCGGTTTCACCTTTGGCCTGCCCGAGTGCTCGGTCTGCGGTGAGGATATCCGGACCTGCTCACATCAGCCGTTCGAGAGTTATGATCTGGAAGGCCAGTCGGTCAAATGCCATTACAACTATCGCAAAATCGAGCGCGTTCTTGAGACTTCGCTCGTGTATCGGGGTGCTGTCAAGAACACAGCTGTGACAAAAGAGCTGGCAGCCGAATCAGCCGAGCCTCCGGGGGTCAACGACACCGTCGCATCCGATCACCTGTTGCAGGATCTCGATCAGTTTTCTCCGGATGAATCGATCCTGGCGGTGCCCTACTACGATGGACCGTGGGTCCGTCTCACGCTCGACGGAAGGCGCGCCAGTGTGACCCGTCTCGACGGAGGCGCGGTTGGTCCGTTCGCTTCGCTTGACGTCGGGGCGCAGCACCCGGAGCCGATTGACTGGTATGGTCAGCTTGTCGCTTATCGGGGTAAGGAACGACTCGGAACAAGGGAATTGGAACGTTTCCTGCAAACTGGCAAAGGTGCGGCAAGGAGGATTGATCTGAAGTTACTGCCGCAAAACAACGCTCAGATTCCCAGCTTGGTGGCTGACCTGCCTCTCGACGTTAGTCTCTTTCGCCACGTTTGTGTCCTCCCTGCGGTACTCGATGAAGCCGGTCAGACCCTAAAGACCAAGATGGGCGTACGGGTATGGAGTGCGGACAAGGGCCCCAATAAGGAAGCCGGGTTTCGCTATCAGCCTCGATCTCGACCGACCGGATCTCACGGCCGATATCGAATTCTCGTCGACAATACCGACCACGCCTGTTTCGAGATCCAGGAGAACGGCAGCACGCGGCACTTGCGGATCCGACATTTTCATATGGGACGACTAGGCAAAGGTGCCCGATTCGTGGCCGATTCCGTGGAGTCATTGGCGCCCGGCGCGAGAACTTTCGGAAGCGGGGAAATCACTCAGATGAACACGATCGGCGAGACGTGCCATCTTAAACTGGAAGGATTTCTGGCAGGAAGGTTCTCTCTGCGGCCGTGTCGGTTGCAGGGAAAGAGGCGTTTACTCTTCTATCGTGCTATTGATAGCTGATAAGACTGAGAGTACGGTTGAGAGCGGCGCCGCGAAGGTTGAGCTGAGCCATCCCTATGGAGGGAACGAAATACTCGTCGACTGTGACATCGGGTTCGCCGCCAATCGGGTTGCGGTACAGGGCCACCTTGAAGTGGTAAGTCTCGAAGGAGCCTGCCGGTAGTTGTAGCTGCACTCTACCCTCGTACTCCTTGGTAAAATAGAAACCAAAGTAGCCATAGTACCAGAGCATGCTCAGGGACTGGGAGCCATCAAAGAAGTGCGGTGTGTATCCCTCCCATAGATTGGCATCCGAAAGAGAGCGATGCATCAGAATGGGCGGCACAGCGAAGTACTTCAGGCTGTCTCCTTGAATGGTGGAGTACCAATGTCCGTTCTGAATTATCGAGTTGTCGGTCAGCTTGAGGTTGATAACCGAGGAGTCACCGTTGCGGATAATCCAGTCGTTATCATTTCCGGCCACATTGACAGTCTCGAAATCGGTAGTCACGGTGATCGAGAAATCGGGATTAGTGACAGTGTCGGTCTGAAGATAGACCAAGCGGCGCCCGCTTTCGAGACCGAACAAGGTCGCGGCATCAATCGCCGAGTCACTCCGAGTGGTGTCGTCGCCGGATTCGGAACATCCGAAGGCGATCGTAAGAACCGCAAAGGCCAGCAAAAGGCTAAGAATACGCACGATTTCTCCTCTGGTTTTCGATTACAAGGAGGCTGGAAATCGCCAAAACAGTCAACAAAAAACGGGAGTCGGTAAGCGAGGCGCTGGACCTTCGGGTTAATCCTGCGGCCGCTTGAAACCACAGTTTGCATAAGATCGGAGAGAAGAAGTGAGCGATACCAACTACGGCCTCCAGAAGATCGACGAATGCCTGACGATGCTGACCGAGGAGGATACAGCACCCTTTGACTTTGACAAGTTGACCGAGGCAGTCAAATCCGCCGGGCAGGCGCTTGAGGACAACCGGGAGGAACGCGCCGAACTTCAGATGTTGCGGGAGGATCTCAGGGGAAGGATTGCGGGGATGTTGAAAGCGGTCGCAGTGGCAGAGCGCTCGAGGACCAAGTCCGAAATCATCCTGCGGGAAATCGAATCTCTCGAAGATTGTGTCGGCGAGCAGCTGATCAAGAGCTATCGCCATGCCGCGGCTCGATTCCGCGACAGCTTCCGTACCAGTTTCCCGAGTCAGAGGGGTAGTTCGTTCGGCAATCTGACGACCTCGGATTTCAGGTAACCAGGGGGATTTTCATCCCGGCCACGCGGGTACTTCGCCCGGCCAATTCAACATAGACGAAAGGACAGGAATGGCTATACGAGAGCAAAACCTCGAGGCAATTGCGCCGATAATGGCAACCTTCACCGTCCACCAAACGGGTGGAGTTGATGACCTCAAGGACGCCGATATCGGCAAGGCGGTGACACTGTCGGGAGGCGGCGAAGTAGGTCCGGCTGACAATAACGATCAGCTACTCGGCAAACTGATTAGTCTCACCCTGAGCGACAAGGACGATGGCGACCGTCTGGCTACGGTTCAGATTGGAGGGATCTGCCGCTTGCCGATTACCGCCACATATCCGCAGGTGGGCAACCGGGTGATAGGTGGCACTGGCGGCAGCGTCAAACAGGCAACAGCGATAGCATCCGATCCCGCCGGCGGTAACATCGCCCGGGGAACGGTATTGGAAGTCAACAGCACGGTCGACTGTGTGATTCTTCTGAACTAGTGGGAGGAGTTTGATGAATTTCGAAGAGTTCTTGAAAATGTCGGAAGTCGAAAACCAGATTCTTGGGGCCGACTCGGAGCCGGGCAGCATGGATCTTACCCGCGCGGCCGCCGTGGAGGTCAATCGTGACCTGTACCACGAGGCCGAAACCCGCGGAATGACTCTCTCGGAGCTACTGGAGTGCGACGAGTATGATCCGTCGGCGGGGAACTCGCCGCTCGACGCTTTCCAGCGACAACTGGTGTTGGCCGGGATCCGCCTTGGCGGCAAGTCGCCCAGCACGGTAGAGATGTTTTACCAGCAGGCGCCGGCTCTTCTTCCGGAGTTCATGAGACGGGAGATCAAACGCGGACAGAACATGCGTCCGGAGTTGGGCCGGCTGGTGGCCAACAGCACCACGGTTGCATCCAACAGCTACACTCCGTTTCATATCGACACCTCGGATGACAGCAAGTTCGCCTTGCGTCCCATCGGCGATGGCTCAGATGTGCCGCAACTCCTGGTAACGGAGCAAAACCATGCCGTCAAGGTGGCTGACTACGGTCTGGCGCTCAAGACCAGCTACAAGGCATTGCGCTATCGCACCACTTCGCAGTTTCGCGTGCTGCTCTGGTACATCGGCTTCAAGCTACAGAGTGACAAGATCGGCATGGTGATCGATTGCATAATCAACGGCGACGGCAACGACAATCCTGCCGCCGTGGTCAATGCTGCGTCGTCCGGGACGCTCGCTTACAACGATCTGATAAACCTGTGGTCACAGTTCAGTCCGTTCGAGATGAACACCTTGGTGTGTCATATCGATCGTCTCAAGGATATTCTGGCCCTTGACGAGTTCCGCGATCCGCTGGCCGGCCACCGCTTCCAGAAGAGCGGCGAACTTCTTAGTCCCCTCGGGGCCCGGCTGATCCGCTGCGATGCGGTGCCCAGTGATCTGGTGCTGGGAATCGATCATCGGTTCGCGGTCGAGGAAGTGGTGACACAGCCGCTCATGATCGAGTATGACAAGGTTATCGAGCAACGATTCGAGGAAGCCGTGATTTCGGAGTCGATTACCTATGCCAAGGTCATCGCCGAAGCCTCCGTCGCTCTTGATACCGTATTCAGCTAGACAACCCAAGGCCCGCCGCCCGGCGGGTCTTTTCTACAAAGGACAATGATGCACACTAAAATCGCGTCGACAACCTCGGACCACGCGCTCGGGCTGCCCTCAGGGAACAGACTGATGCGAGTCGACTCCGGTCCCTATGAAGGGAGATTGGTCGCCATTCTCCAAACATCGCCGGGGATCCTCCAGTTGACCTGGTCGGACCGTCCCCATGTCGACTGGTCCGCTCCGCTCAGCGTGGTCACCGACAGCGCGGTTGAACCGTTCGATTGCGTAATGAACCAGGCGGGTGAAATCCACCTGTTCTACAGCGAGGCCGGATCCCTGGATCTAGTGACGCGTAGGCTGTCGTTCGCTGGGGGAGAATGGACGGTCGGCTCACCGGTCACGATCTACAACGGCCACGACAATTACTATCCCTCGGCGGTCGTTGACAGCAGTTCAGGATTGTGGGTCGCCTGGTCTCGCAAGGACGGCAGCTTCTACTACCTTCAGGCCAAGTCATCCGGCGACAATGGGGCTACGTGGGGAGGCGGCGCCACCGATCCGGGCGATGATCTGGCTCTCTTCGCCGACTCCGCCTATGTGCGATTAGTGGCCGACCATTCTTCCGTACACGCCGTTTTCAGTCGTGGCGGCGACAGTCTGTCAATTCGAAGCGCTCCCATAAGTACCGGAGTATGGAGCGAGCAGTTCGATCTGGCAACCGGCTTGAGTGATCTTGACCAACACTTCGACGCAGCTGTCTCGGGCGAGGGGCTGATCGGCGTCGTTTTCGACAACGATTCGCTCAAGTATCGTGAGTACGATGGCAACAACTGGGGCGCGATGATCACGCTTGACGAATCTCCGGGGGCGTGGCCGCAATTGGGTTTCAATGCGAACGTTCCGGTGGTCGTCTATCTGTCGCAGGTTGCCGGTGGCCAGCAGTTGATCAAGTTCACCACGCGACGCACCGGGAGTTTCACTACGCCCGGACCGCTTCTCACCAACGCTGGATTGCTGGCCGGGGTCAAGGCCTACCATGCGGGATCGGGCACTTATGAGGATCTGACCGAAGCGGCCGGTTCTGCCTCCACGGCCGATGTCTATCACACGGCCTCATCGCGCCTCATAGAAGCCACCGGCGATTGTCTCTATCTAATGATGCCGCGACCCTTTCGCTATCTGAAACTGCTGCTCTCGACTGCCGGATCAGGAGGCAGTGCAAATTACAGCTACTTCAACGGAACCAACTGGCAGGCTTTTAGCCCGATCTCGGGCGGTTATCAACTCGACAATGTGGACCAGGATCTGCTCTTGTTCGAGGATGAGGACTCGATTCCGGATAACTGGCAACCGGTTGCGGTCGATGACGAGGTCGGTTTCTGGATAAAGATTGAAGTCGAGACTCTGTATGCTACCGGTCCGGTCGGCAGCATGATCACTTCGATCTCCGAACTGACCGCACTGGCGGTGAGGAGGTGAGGTATGCCCTATACGACTGTTGAACTAGTGCGGCACCATCTGGTTTCCGATAGTCCGGTTCAGGATGCCATCTATGACCAGCCGTTGATCTTTGCCGGGGACGAACCGATTCGATTCTACGGAGCCGCGATCTCTGATGAAGATCTCCGGGTCAAGTCAAGGCGTTCGACGGCGCCGGCACGGGAGAGCATCACGATCAACTCCACCACGACACTTGCGAGCAGCAATCTGGTGCCCGGATCGGTCGTGGTGGCCAGCGACAGCTCACTCGGTCGGAGATATGTCGAAGGACTCGACTATGTCGTCGACCTGGTGCAAGGCAGCCTGACCGTCAAGGATGGAGGGATCCTGGAGGTTGGGCAGGCGGCGACCATCTGGTACTCTCCATATTTCGTGTATACTCGGGGAGTAGATTTCGAAGTCGAGGTCGACTGGGGACAGATTCGACGGCTCACTTTCGGATCGATAGCTCCGGGAGAGCGAGTCTTTCTGGACTACCGCCCGGCAAGTCTTCGGTTCGATGACATCAGTTTGAATCACGCCGTGAATCTGGCGAACGGGATGGTGGCAACCGAGATAGGCAGCGAGAGCGACTTTGGTGCCGACCCGGCTCTGCAGGCGGCGGCGACGTATGTGGCCATGGAGATTGTATGCCATTCGGCCGCCTCGAGGCAGCTGTCTATAAATCCCGAAAACGATCGCTCGGCATCGACCTGGATGAAGCTCGGCGAGAGGTTCTCCTCGCGGGCCGAGTCACTACTCCGGGCATTTCGACAAGCTTCAACGCCCCCGACCCAACCAACGAAAGGATAGGAGGAGACTATGATTCAGGGTGAAGCAGGCATTCTCTCACGTCGTATGTGGATGGTGCCCGGTGTGGCGATTTGGGGAAGCGCCGATTGGGGTGAAATGGATTTCCTCGTGGTGGAGCGTGTTGGCGCCGATCGCTCGGTTTTGTTCGGCCAATCCTCACTGGGAGATAGTACTCAAACCCTGACCTACGCTGAGTTGACCGATCACCGGGGCAATCAGCTTCCCGGGACGATCGATTCACCTCTCGTGCTGGTGCGATCCCGTTCGGAGAAGCCGGTGTTCGTGGCCGGAAGAGAGTCATCGGAGTCGGTGAAAGTGGCCAAGTCGAGTACAGTGCCGGATCCGGTGACCGCCGACCTTCTGGTCATCGAGTTAGGTAGCTAGACAATGATTCAGAAACAAGAGGTGGAGGCCTGTCCCGAGGGTTTGTCGTTGCTCGATGAGCTGATCAGCAGCCATTACGAGCGACTGAAAACAGCGTTGGAGGAGTCTCCCCCGAAGTTGGGAGATTGGCTGAAAATGTTGGAAATGAGGCTCAAACTGACACCGACCGGCGCCGGTCACAAACGGTTTTGGCAGATGCTGGAGGAAATCCGCAAGAGCACGGTAGATGCGAGAACGGGAAAGAGGGGCTCGAAGCGATCGCGTCCGAAACGGGGCGGGAGCAAGAAATGAGATTGGTACTGGCAATGTCGATTATGGCTCTGGTAGTCGGCGAACGGCTCTCGGCAGCCGTGGATACCCTTAGGGACACCAGCGATGTGGTCGATGCTGTGATCTACTCCTGGTCCGACTGCAATCCAGAGACGGTGGGTGAGGACTGTCGTCGCTACAACGGTGGGCGCGTGGTCAATATGGGCGTCGGGAACCAGGGCTTCGATCTGGAGCGGAGGATAGTTGTCAGTCTTCCGGGATGGGATGGCACCGTTCCGGACTCGAGCCACTTCCTGATATACTGCTACACGCAACTCAATTCGACACCGCGCAACATACTGATGTATCCGCTTACCTCGCCGTTTCTCGAGGGAAACGAGTCGGCGTACGGCCTGGGTGACTATCCTGACCCGGATAGCGGGGCGACCTGGATGCACCGTTATCTGGACTATGGCCAGGCGGACTCGGCATCCTGGGAGACGCCGGGCGGTGACTACACCACGTCGGTTGGTTGCACCACGCTGGTTGACAAGACCGGTCGCTACTTCGCGTTTCGGGAGTTCAATCGCATTCTCGAGTACTGGGACAGCACCGGGCATTCGTACGGGTTCATACTCATCAACGAAAACCTGTTTCCTTCGGGTACCAGCAACAAGGTGATCAAGTCCTCGGAAGCCGGCCAATACTATTGGCCGATGGTTCTGATGTTTCACTCGGATAGTTCAACCGCAGTACCGGTAAGGCGCAAGCATGCTTGCGGGCAACTCTTTTGACAGAAAGGGAACAACTAAGTGCGACTAATGGTGATAATATTGACGCTGTTCTGCCTCGTAGGAGGTAGCGAAGGTTCAATCGTCGGTAACTCCTCGATATCGGCCTCCGGTGAGGATTCTCTGAGTGCGGTGTTCTACTCGCTTGACAGCTTGGGGAATCCATCGCATGCCGATTCGGTTTTTGTCCTGGTCTTTGGACCGGGGGGAAGTGTCGTCTGGCGAGATTCTCTCGACACCTCGGACGGGCGAATCGTATCGACTACGATTCAGGGGCGTCAGTTCTACTGTTTCGGTGAACAGGTGTCCGAAATCGACGGTGATGGTGTCGTGGGGAGCTACGGGCTCTCGATCATCGCGAAACGTGATATTGACGGACTACTTACACCTAACTCACTGAGTTTTCAGATAGTCGAGGGAGGTCTGTCTACGTCACTGGCAGCGATTGGCGACTCTGTCGACATTGGGCGCTGGGTATGGGATATCCCGCAAGCCGAGCATACTTTGTCCGGCTCGTTTGGCAAGTATCTCGATGCTGAAGTGTCCGGGATCGGAAGTGGCGGCGGTGCTATTGCTTTTACTATACAGGTTTATGACTCGGCCGACGGTACCGGGCTCTCCCAGGTGGGGTTGGCGGTGCGTACCATTGATCAGACAACTCTGGTGGCGGCGGGGCGGAGCGACAATGCCGGTCAGGCCGTCTTCAACCTCGAACCTGACAGCTTCTTAGTGGTGGCATCGGCGCCCGGTTACTTCTTTGAGCGGGCTGATACGGTTGTTGTCGACGGCCCCGGGACCGACACCGTCTTCGCCAGCCAGTTTGATCCGGGAACACCCGCCCTGCCGACCTTTTGCCGCGTGTGGGGTTATCTGTTCAGCGCCGACGGTGTCCCGGCCTCGGGAGTCTCGGTTTCGGCCTATCTTCCGGGCGGCGTGACAACCTATGGTTGGGCGATCATAGCGCCCACCTCGATCAGAACCACGACCGATGCTTCGGGGTACTTCCACCTTGATCTCCTTCCGTCCGACTCCCTCGGCTCCAAAGGATCGCCCTATGAACTGTCGATCAACCGACGCGATGGGGCCATTCTTCGCAAGCGTATCTACGTACCGGACTCAGCTACATGGCGACTGAGCTGGTGAGGTATGCTGTGTGATTGCAGCCCTCTTCATGGATCGTCCGCGTTGACTACTCATGACGAAAATGACAAAGAAAAGGGCCGTCGACGACGGCCCTTGATCAGACTTGACTAGGTTTAGTATGCGGGAGATTCAGCGCCGGAGAAGAGGAAGTTCATGTAGAAGACGATGTCGGCTACATTGGAGAAACGATCGCCGTTGGCATCAGATCGAATCGGCCCACCCAGGGGAGCCGGACCCTGCTCGACAATGAAGGTTATCAGCAGTATCAGGTCGTTGATGTCGGCAACGCTGTCTCCGTTGTAGTCGCCGGGGACATAGACTCCAGCGCACTGGTACTGGACCATGATGGTTGACGTGCCGATGTATCCGGTTGCATCGGTACCGCTGCTTCGCAGGAAGTACAGGCCGTCCTCGACGAGCGGGGGAGATGTCCAATTGACCGCCCATCCGTCGGTGCTGTTGAAATCGGCGCCGACACTTGACCAGGTCGGAACCCAGGACTTCACGTTCATGGAAATCATGATGTCGATGGTGTGCCAGGTAGCGTTGTATAGGATTTGAGTCGAACCCAGATGGTGTCGCAATTGCAGTGTCACGAGGGTGCCGGTCTGAGGATCGGAAAAACTCACTCGATAAGTGTCGTCCAGCTGCGTCCATCCGTCGAAACCGTCAACCGTCAGCCAGCCGGCGGTCGCGCCGCTCAGACCAATCATGACCGACTTCTCATCTCCTTCAACCCATTCACGGATATCGAAATAGTCCGGATTGCGCATGAAGTCGAACTCGGCGATATCTCCACGTGACGCGAAGAAGCTTCGAAGACCCTTGAGGATCTTGTCATCGTATGATCCCGCGTCGACATCGGTGTCAAACTCGACCGCCAGTTTCTGGGCCAGGCCGAAACTTGTCTCCGGTGTAGGACCGTCCTGCATCAGAATCGGGAAGCCGCGGTCATTCCACACCTTGGTCATGATTGCTGCGGCAACGGGGGCGGTGGCAAACGTTCCTCCGAAGGGATCGGTTGAGAGTTGATCGAGACCGAGACTGAAGGTTGACTCCGCCTGCTTGTATTGGACAGCAACCAAAGAGAGGTTGGCATCGGTGGAGTTCATCAGAATACTCTGATCGCCGCAAATGGCGTCGGCATTATCGGGTGAGACGATGGTCGCAATTGGCGGTGTCGGTTCGAGGGTTACGTTGATAGTGTCGGAAGCGAACCTGCCAAGAGTATCAACCGCAGTGGCGCGAATCATGTAGTCATCCTCGGGCATAGCCGAGAAGTCCCAGTTCCAACTGAAGGCGTCAGCGGGATTGACACTGCCGCCGTCACGCTTAGCCATGCGGCCGTCAAAATCGCGTCCAAACTCGACAAACGGTAAGCCGGTCGAGTACTCGAACGAGACATAGTCGATGATAGTCGAACCAGACGATTCCATAGCCCAGAAGTCAGCGCTTCCAAAAAGAAGGTCACCTTCTTCGGGGCCTACAAACGAGACTTCCGGTTCCGGATCGTTGCCCTGTCCCGGATTGCCGCCCGGTGTACCGACGGCGTAGAGCCAGATCCTTCCGGGGAAGTTCCAGAACTCGTTGTTCATTAGATCGACCCATCCAACGTTCTCATCCCACAGATTGTAAGAGTTGCAGACGACGGAGTCCTGATCCGTTACGATATAGGGCTCCGCGGCTGCATCCAGGCCGGGACCGATATAGAATCCGGCGAAGAAAGGACCGTCGACGACGATCGGCGTATCCAGTTCGATCCAGATATCATAAAGATCCGGTGCCGGCACCTGGTCGACGAAGCTTTGACTGATATATGTCAGGGGGCCGACTCGGGGACACGAGGGATCGGACCAATCCACCTCTGAGATATTGACGCTGTATTCCAGCGGTGTGGCCGCCTGGAATCCGAGGAGCATGTGGATCTCAGTGATCGAGAAGGGGTAGGGCAGGTCACAGGAGTTTTCAGGGTCGATGTAGACCTCGTACAACTCATCACCTACCACCCAGGCATCGATTCGCCAGACAATGGTATCGGCATTGAGAGCAGAGCAAGTGTCGGCTGTCGCCAGACCGGTTCCGGGACGCAGTTGTTTGATCGTCGGAAGTTCGATTGGTGAAACCGCCGGATTGGTCTTGTCCGCAGCTATGGCGGAAACAGTCAGGACCAATAACAGGGAGCATATAATAACCAAATGACGAAGCATGCAGCGTCTCCTTCGAGTGTTTAGCGAACAAAGCTCTTTCGGTTGATTATCGGCTCATTCCCATATATTTTGAGCCTCCGAGACCGTAAGAAGGCGGTGTAAGGCGAAACGAGCATGGACAAGAAGGCGAAAACACAGTCTAAGAATGAGTTAACCGGGCGCAAGCCGTCCTGGTTGAAGATCACGGCTTTCAGCGGGAAGGGGTACGAAAGGGTACGCAAGCGCCTGAAAGAGTATGGCCTTAGCACTGTCTGCCAGGGGGCTAACTGTCCGAATCGAGGCGAATGTTTCAATCGTGGCACGGCTACTTTCCTCATAATGGGATCCGTGTGTACCCGCAACTGCCGGTTTTGCGATATCAAAGGTGGTACGCCTGTCAAACTCGATTCGACAGAACCAAACCGCCTGGCCAAGATGGCCGCCGAACTGGATCTGAAGCACGTGGTGGTGACTTCGGTTACGCGGGACGATCTTCCCGATGGTGGCGCCGGCCATTTTGCCTCGACTATTGAGGAACTGCGACGGCACCTTCCCGAGGCGACAATTGAAATCCTCACGCCCGACTTCAAAGGGGATACCCGTTCAGCGGATAAAATAATATCTGCCGGTCCGGATGTTTTCAACCATAACGTAGAGACAGTGCCCCGCCTTTATTCATCGGTTCGCCCGGGCGCCAGATATGACCGGTCGCTGGACTTGCTCAAATATGTGGCGGAAAACTCGGACATCGCCACCAAGTCCGGGATCATGGTTGGTCTGGGAGAGAGTCTCGAGGAGATCGGTCAGGTGGTGGCTGATTTGGCCGCAATCGGGGTGCGTATGCTCACGATCGGACAGTACCTGCAGCCCTCCAAAGAGCATCTTCCGGTAGTGCGTTTTGTCCATCCGGACGAGTTCGAAGATATGCGGATCCTGGCCGAGGAGGCTGGGATTTTGCGGGTAGTGTCGGGTCCTCTGGTTCGTTCTTCCTACCGTGCCGAGATGATATAGGTCTCGAATCCTCCGGTTTTTCGATCAATAATTATACAGTCGTTGCCGAGCCTCTTTTTGATTGGCCACTTCGGCCGATAACCCCACAAGGAACAGGAACGAGGGAAACATGATTGGCAACGAAGAAGCAAACATCCTTGTCGTAGACGACGAAAAGTACATCTGTGGAATCATAGTCGAGGCGCTGGGGGCTGAGAACTATAACACCGTTTCGTTCACGGATCCTGCCAAAGCGCTCGACTACATCAAGACCCATCCGATCGATCTGGTTCTAACCGACCTGGTGATGGGAGAGCATTCCGGCATTCAGGTTCTTGAGACGACGCTCGAAGCTCACGAAGATGCGGCGGTGATTCTGATGACCGCTCATCCGACCGTGCAGACGGCGATCTCGGTGCTCAAGAAGGGTGCCTATGATTTCCTTATCAAGCCGTTCAAACTGGAGTTGCTTCGGGCCACAATCAGGCGCGCGCTGAACCATCAGCGCATCGTGCGAGAGAACCTTCACCTCAAGGGTCAGGTGGAGTTCCTCAAGGTGGCCAGTGCGGCCGGCGCCGAGGTGGATATCGAGCATTTCCTGGGACTGGTTGTCCACTCCTGTAAGAAGGAGATGGCCGCCGCGGCCGCGGCTTTGATAGAGATCGATGATCGTGATGGCCAGGTCATCCGCACGGTCCATGAACTCGATGTAGAGGATTTCCGGGATGCCGTACTTGATCCGACGACCCTCGACTGCTTCCGGTCCTCACGTTGTCTCAAGCCGGTGATCAGAACCAACCAGGTGGTTGCTCACGGTCGCGAGCGTACTCGCATTCATATCTCGCAACCGGTGCGAAATCGTGGTCGGCTCATGGGAGTGATCAACCTGGTTATCGATGCCCAGTTCGATCATCTAACGCCGGGGCAGATTGATGTGCTGATGATCCTGGCCAACTCGGCAGCTTCAACCATGGCCAATCTCCGGCTCTACCGGGACCTCCGTCATTCCTATCTTCAGGCGATTGGTGGTCTCGCGAAAGCGATTGAAGCCCGAGACGAATACACGGCAGGTCATACTGATCGCGTCTCCAAGCTGGCCGAGGCAATTGCCCGCGAAATGGGCTGGACCGAGCGCCAGGTCGAGAATCTCCTCATGGGATGCACCCTCCACGATGTCGGTAAGCTCGGTATTCCCGACTCGGTGCTCAACAAGCCGGGCAAACTGACGGACGATGAACGAGCTATGATGCTGGATCATCCACGACTTGGATTCAACATAATCCAGGGCATTGATTTCTTCAAGCCGGCTATTCCCTATATCCTTTCTCATCATGAGTCTTATGACGGCTCCGGCTATCCCGAAGGTCTGCGGGGGGATGAGATCCCGATCGAAGGTCGCGTGCTTGCCGTGGCCGACACTTTTGATGCGATTGTCACCGACCGTCCGTACCGAAAAGGTGCCGGCATCGATGCCGCGGCCGATGAGTTGCTGAAGTATCGCGGAGTGCAGTTTGATCCCGAGATCGTCGACGTCTTCCTAGATTGTATCGAGCAGGGGAAAATCGATCTGGAGAAGGTCTACGGACGCAGTTTTGATACCACCCTGGTGACAAAGATCAGGGCAGGGCAAAAGGTGCCGGTGTAAAGGACAGCAGGAAGATCACCAGGGCGATCCAGCCCATCACTTTCGATGTTCTGCTCGGGGGGCGTGAGTCGTTTAGGGTCGGTGGATGTTTGATACCGACCACGAACGTAAGAGCTCCGATCACCCACCACATCGGCGACAAAAACCCCAGAAGAATCAGGCCGGCAATGGCCAGTTTGGCCAGTTGGTGCTGTACTTTGCCCACCAGGCCATAGAGGATATGGCCGCCGTCCATCTGTCCCATAGGTAGCATGTTAATGGCGGTGACGATGAGGGCCACCCATCCGGCGAAGGCAGCTTCCGACAGAGCATAGAAGTGCCCCGGTGTTTCCGGACCGATAATTGACAAAGTCAGAAACCGCATCAAGATCGACTCGCCCTGCAATGTGAAGGAGAGTTGACCGGGACTGAATGCTTCCTGGGGAATTAGCTGAGAGTTGCTGAGTCCATAGATCAACCATCCCACGGCGACGATCCATCCGGCGATGGGACCAGCGGCGCCGACTTCGAGCAGGTCCCTCTTGTTCCAAAAGGGAGACTTGGATTTGATCACGGCTCCGAAGGTTCCTATGAAACTTGGCGCGGGTATGAAGTACGGCCAGCTGGTAACAATCTGCCGTCGCATTCCGGCCAGGAAATGGCCCATTTCATGCACTAGTAGCATTGAGATCAGCGCCAACGTGAACTCGATACCTTCGCCGCGGGCGAAGGCTGCGAAAGTCCGGTCCAGTTCGTCGGAGAAATCGCCCGGCAATTGCCTCGCGTAGACCGGAAAGAAGTAGACGCTGGCGACAGTCAGGAGAAACATGATGATGTTCAAACGAGGAATTCTACGGCGGGGACGGGGATCGACGGTCAGAACAATACTGTCTTCCTGTCGATCGACCTCGTGAGTATACCCGGCGGTCGTCAGGCGATCCTTGATCAGGGCCAGGGAGCGGTCATGGTCGTAACGGAAGGTCATCGACAACGAGACCCGCTCGGGGCTCGGTCGATAGATGGCATCGACCACAAACAGGTCTTTGACCAGTTTCAGCAGGGCGCGTATTTCAGGTTCTTGCTTTTCCACGTTTCTCTAATCACTCAACGTCTCTATCTGTTCCAATCGGCATTTCGGCGGCGGCATTGACATCGCTGAACAATGCCCACATTATGCCGTATATATCACTTTACAAGCTTCAAAACCGAGGAGACGATATGGCGGACATAATCGACTACAAGATTTACGGCGACGATATGCAATTGGTCGAAGTGGAACTCGATCCGGGAGAGACGGTGCGGGCCGAGGCCGGCGCTATGATGTACATGGAACCGGGGATCGATATGCAGACCGGTACCGATGGTGGCATCTGGAAGGGTCTGAAGCGGATGGTCACCGGCGAGAGTTTCTTTATCACGTCGTTCATGCACAGAGGACAAGGCAAGAGCCACGTCGCTTTTGGTGCGCCCTACCCGGGAAAGGTGATTCCTCTCAACTTGACCCAGCTTGGAGGTAGTTTCCTCTGCCAGAAAGACTCGTTTTTGTGCGCGGCCAAAGGGATTGAGATCGAGGTCGCGTTCACCAAGCGTATCGGCGCCGGATTGTTCGGCGGTGAGGGATTCATCCTCCAGCGCTTAGAGGGCGACGGACTGGCCTTTGTCCATGCCGGCGGCACGATCATCGAGCGCGATTTGCAGCAAGGCGAGACGCTGCGGGTGGATACCGGTTGTATCGTGGCCTTCTCTACTTCGGTAGACTACGATATCAAGTTCATCGGTGGCTTCAAGAACGCTCTCTTTGGTGGGGAAGGCTTGTTCTATGCTCTTCTGACCGGTCCCGGTAAGGTCTATCTTCAGTCTTTGCCATTTTCGCGTCTGGCCGATCGCGTGCTTTCCGCGGCCCGCTGGCGCAGCAAAGGTGAAAAGAAAGGGATCGGCGGCCTCGGTGGTGATCTTCTGGGTGGAATTCTCCAGGGCGACTAGACTGGAGCAATCGATCGATTCTGCCGATCCCCTAAACAAAATGGGGAAAACGGTAGACGAAAGTATTGTCGCCGGCCAAGATTATTCATCTTCCGATTTGTCAACATCGCCAGGTGGCACAAGGAAATCAACATCGACTGACGATGTATTCATGCAGTTGCTCGAAAACTGCAGCGATGGGATCCGTCTGGTCGATTTGGAGTTCAGGGTCTTGTATGTCAACCAGGCCATGACCGAACTCTCCGGTATATCTGAAGAGGAGCATCTCAGGCAGCAGTGTTTCGAAAGCCTGTGCGGGAATCATTGCGGGGGTGGCAATTGCCCGGTGCGAATGATGAAATCCACCCCGCAGTCCACGATCATGCGTGTAGAGAAATTCGTTCGCGGTGGACGCGCTGTGCCTTGTGAACTCAAAGCATCTCCCTGGCGAGACTCACGCGGTCGTGTGGTGGGTGTACTTGAAGCCTTCCGAGATCTCTCTGATTTGGCCGAGCTGGAAGATGAGTTGGAAATCTCGAGCCACGAACTGCGAATTCAGGTTGAGATGGTACGCCAGAAATCTGATGCCTTGAAAGAGGTCCTGGATCAAATCTCCTCAGACAAGTCTTCGCTGGGTTTTCATATTCGCAAGCAGGTGGAGATTGCGGTGTTGCCTCAGCTGAAATACCTGCAGTCCAAGTGCGGCCCCACCGAGAAGAGGCATCTCAAACTGATCCGAAAAGCTCTAGACGAAATCACCTCCCCGTTTGCTCAGCGCCTCGATGCGCAAAAAGCCTCGCTGTCGGCACGGGAGTCTGAGATCTGTAACCTGATTGTCCAGGGGATGTCCACCAAGGAGATCGCTGAGAATCTGGGTACATCGCCCGGTACCGTGGAACAGCAGAGAAAGCGAATTCGCAAGAAGCTGGGGATATCCGGTTGCAAGAGCAATCTGGAATCATACCTACGATCTCTCAAATAATATCTAAACGACCGGTAGCAGGGCATTTCCGGGGGCAATAGTGATACCCCGCCGGATACCTGGTATATCCATTCCATACCCGAATCTACTCCGTCCTCCGCACATTCGAATATCCGATAAAACAGAGCAGATGAGATTAATCTGAGGATTGTTTTATAGTAAAAGGGAGTCTCTAATGCTGGGCAACATGAAAATCGGGACGAAATTGGGGCTGGGTTTTGGCGTGATACTGGCGCTACTTGTCATTTATAGCGCTACCAATTTCGTCAGTTTTGATGATATGAGTGGATTGTCGCACAAAGCTCAAGAGCAATGTCAGAATCAGGCGTTTGCTGTTGAGAAGGAGTGTGACCATCTGAAGTGGATGGCTGAGCTGTCAGATCTGTTCCTGAACGACGAGATCTCGCAGGTAACGGTTCAAACCGACGATCACCAATGCGGGCTGGGCAAGTGGATGTACTCTGAGGAAGTAACTCAGATGCGTAGCTCCGACCCCGATCTTGACAGAATTCTCAAGCAGCTGGAGGAGCCGCATCATCGTTTGCACGCGTCGGCGATAAAGATCGACGAAATGTATGTAGACTTTGACGACGGGCTGGAAGTTCTCCTGGCCGACCGTTGGATCGATCATCTACAATGGGTCAAGGCAGTAGCCAACTCGAACCTCAATCGCACAGTCTTCGACGGTGGGCTCGATCCGCGCGAATGCGCTTTCGGGAAATGGTACTACAGTTATAGGGCAACCGACGCCAAGTTCGGTGAGTTGCTCAAGCGCTGGGAGGATCCTCACAATCGGTTACATCTGGCGGCCGGTCACATGGTTGAGGCTCAGAAGGCCGGCAACTGGGAACAGGCCAGACAGATATATCACGACGAGATTCTGGTAGCTCTGGACGAACTCACCGGAGTCTACGCCGAGACCGACGAGTACGTCATGGCGCAAGCCGAGACCAAACACGCCGCCTGGCAGGTTTTTGAGACTGAGACTCGCGAAGCCATCAAAGAAGCCCAGGGACATCTCAACACGCTGGTCGACCATTTCAAGGACCGCTCGTTTACCGCGGTCAACGAGGTCAACAGCAGTCTGGATAGTTCGGTCAACCTGGGGACGGTTCTGACGATTGTGGCCTTGGTGATCGGTCTGCTCGCGGCCTTTTCTATTACTCGCGGGATCACAAGGCCGCTCAAGAAGGTGGTCGAAGCCACCAAGACGATGAACCAGGAATTCCAGAATATGGAAGAAGTGGTAGAATCAATCGCCTCAAACGATCTCACTTGCCAGATCAAGGAAACGGCCTCTGTCAATCTCGATATAAACTCCAAGGACGAAGTAGGGACTCTAGTGGCCTCAATCGAGGACTCCCTGGCCTGCAAGGATCGCATGTCGGTATCGATGCAGCGGATGGTAGCCAATTTGAACAACATGGTGCAGAGTCTGGCGGCCAACGCGCACGAACTCTCAACCGCGACCACCGAGGTTGCCTCGACCTCCGAGCAGATGTCTCGCGGTGCGAAGGACCAAACGATGCAAGTTACGCAGGTGTCTACGGCTGTCGAAGAGATGACGGCTACGGTAGTCGAGTCGTCCAAGAACGCTAGCGATGCTTCCGAAGGCGCACGTAGCGCGGCCGATACAGCTCAGGATGGTGGTCGTATTGTCAACGACACTATTCAGGGCATGCAGTCGATTGCCAACACTGTCCGGGAATCGGCGGAATCAATAGGCAAACTGGCCTCATCGGCTGATCAGATTGGCGAGATTATTGGAGTCATCGACGACATTGCCGATCAAACCAATCTGCTCGCTCTCAATGCGGCTATCGAAGCCGCCCGGGCCGGTGAGCAAGGCCGCGGTTTCGCGGTTGTCGCCGATGAAGTTCGTAAATTGGCCGAACGTACCGGAAAGGCTACCGGAGAAATCACCGAGATGATCCAGGGAATCCAGGGTGAGACCAAAGAGGCGGTCGAAGCCATGGAGTCGGGCATCCAGCAGGTCGATTCTGGTCGAGAATTAGCTGACACTGCCGGAAACAGCCTTACTCAGATTGTTGAATTCTCGCAACGGGTGATGGATATGATTCAGCAGATCGCTACCGCCACCGAGCAGCAGTCTGTAGCCGCCGAGGAGATTTCCAAGAATATCGAGCATGTGGCGTCGATTTCGCGTGAATCGGCCGCCGGTGCCGAGCAATCAGCCGCCGCCGCCGAGCAGGTCAACCGACAGGCCGAAGGACTCCGAGGACTGGTCGAAAGCTTCAAGACCAACCAAACTTCCACCGGAATCGTCGAATTGGCCAAACACGACCACAAGCTGTATGTCAAGAAACTGGAGGCGATTGTGCGTGACCCCAGACGGGCCAACAAGTGGGATGTCGTCGACCACCACAACTGCCGTTTTGGTAAGTGGTACTATTCGGAAGCTACCCAGGGCATTCGCGGAGACTCGGCCTTTGCCAGTGTAGAGGATCCTCACATGAAAGTCCACGACTGCGCCAACCGGGCGGTCGAAGCTGCCCGCAATGGCGATAATGACCTTGCCCGGGAGCTAAACGACAAAGCTCACCTGACATCGCTCGAAGTCATAGAGAAACTGAGTGAGCTGGAGCGTCACATGGAGGTCGGAGCGACGGCTTAAGAAAGTAACCGCCTTGATCCAGGAGGTAATTCCTCTGGTTGGCCGGTCCGAGTATCTTAGCGCTCGGACCGGCTGTTTTTGTGTGGGCCTACTTCGGGATGCCGATCGGCATGATCATCAGAGCCGATTCTTCGGTACCGTCAATCTCCAATAACTCGTTCGTGGCCTCGTCATCGAAGGCGCCGACGGCGCAGGTGCCCAGTTTTAGCGACGTCGTTGTGAGATAGATGTTCTGCGTAATGGCGCCGCATTCAATATAGGCATAGCGATAACCCCGGTCGGCATACTTGGTGATGGTGCGATTCCAGCGCGAGGTGATAATCAGTGTTGCCGGAGAAGAACCCACCGAGAACTGGTCGTTGGCCGCTTCATGGACCTCCTTCGAGAGGTCGCCGGCGCGGATAAGTTCGAGACTCGTGTCGGCCACTTGATAGTGATAGAGGCCGGCCTCGATTGAATCGGTATTGTGAGTCAGGACATAGATTTCGATCGGGTATAACGCGCCGCCGGAAGGGGCGGTACGATAGCGGTAGCCGGCCGAAACTCCTGTAAACGAAGCGGCAGCTGTCAGAACGGTCGAGAGCTGCTCGAGCGTCAGTGGATCGCCGGTGAAGGATCGTTTCGACCGCCGTTCCTGCAGGGCGCTGTCGATTGAGGACGAGATCGGGAGGGGGGCGGGCAACTGAATCTTGACAGCGTTGGGATAGGTCTTGAACTGGGCGACTTTCTTGCCAAAAGCCGGATTGGAACCGACATAACCGTTCTGACCGAAGCTGGTCTCTCGGTGGAAGCGGGTACCGATTGACTCATCTTCGGATTTCTCAGCAGCGGAAACCGAAAGAGTAATCGCGAGCATGGCGGCCAGGATGATCAGTTTGTTCATGGCGTGACTCCCATCGCGTAGACTATGTGGGCGGCGGGCCGGCGTCCCTGCCAGAATCTCGCACACCCGTGTCACAATTGAGGGTAGGGTACCTTCGAGGTCGGTTCAACTAAAAGAGGTGGGATTGCAGAATGGCCGTTTCGACGAAGATCCCAGGGCAAGCCCTGGGGCACCCGGACAGGCAACAGGATCTATGACTCGAGTTCTTCTATTTGTAGGGTGGAGTCTCTGACTCCGCCTCTCTTCTCGTGCGAGGCGTTGAGTGACGGGAGTGCAAGGATCGCGACTTATTAGAGCTACAATAGTCGACGTTTGATCATTTTCCGAGGTATTGCTCTCCACGGAAGATCCCACCATAAGTGGCGGGCCACCAAGATATGATCCCAGGGCTTGCCCTGTGGCACCCGGTGCGCACCTACACAAGTCACGGTGCGAGGTGTCGGGATCGCAAGGATCCGGACCTACAGCTAATACGCCGTCGAATGCATGATATCACCGCGCTAGGTAAACCCGACGCAAGCGTCGGGCCACCGGACAGGCCTCGCAATGATTATCGTAGGGAGGCCAGGCGTTGTTTGGCGTCGAGGATAGAAGGGAGATCGGAATCGCCGTCTTTCCAAAGATCGAGGAAAGTCTCGTACTCGCTGATGGCATTGGCCTTCTGACCGTTCGCTTCGTACGCTCTGCCTAGCAGATAGTGTTTGTAGGCTACGTCACAAAGCCAGCCGTTATCCCATCGGAGATAGCGATATAAGTCCTTCGATTCGAGAAGCTCGACCGCCTTCGATGGCTCGCCGGATTCGATGAGGGCGATAGCTCCTTGCTTCCAGATCTCCTCCAGATACAGTTTCTCTGCCGCCGCCGCGTAGTCGCCACGGTAGAAGTCGATGTATCCCTCGGCGCTGTTGTACCATTGGTTGGATGCTTGCTGTGCCGAGTCGGTCTCGGCCGCGATCGTGTCCAACCACACCTCCGCAGCTTCGAAGTCGCCGCACTGGGCCAAAGCTACAGCCATGCCGGCCGCTGCGCCCGGTCTCCAGTGGGGGAACGTGTCTGCAGACGCGCTGCCTGTGACCCATTCGCGACCAAATCGAGCAAGCTCCATGTGGGCCGTCGTATCTCGGAGGAAATCCTGATAGATGATGTACCCGAACTGCAGTTTTCGGAGGAAAGGTTGAACATTTTCGGGACTGATGTCGGCCGGATCGTCGGCTGCGATCTCGTCGAGAGATTTCAGCGCCTCGCGGAACTGTCCAATCGAGGTCAGCTGTTCGGCTTTGAAAACGTGTCCCCAGATGCGGACGTACTCGGTTTCGTGGGCGATCATCTCGTCGTAGATGCTGTCGGCCCGGTCAAACTCGCGGTTGAGAACAGAGATGCGTGCCAGATGGATGCCCCGATTACTGCGAGCAAACGAGGCCGGATTGGCCAGCTGACATTCCAGGTAGGCAGCAATAGCGGTGTCCAGTAAGCCCAATTGCGACGCAACTTCGGCCTTAGTATCGAGGTAGGCTGCTTTTTCGTCGGCCAGCCTTACTGCAGTGTTGGCGGCATTCAGGGCGGAGTCGGGCATGTCGAGGTCCGCGTAGTTGTAGGCGAGATAGTTGTGGGCGGAGATATCGGTGGAGTCAATCTGCAGGGCCTCCAGGAGCACATCGGCGGCAGATCGATAGTCTTCGTGTTGTTGTCGAAGGTACAACGAGTGCATCTTCTGAGCATCGATACCGTCGGGGTTGTTTCGGATCGCCTGAGTCCAAACCGCCTCGGCTTCCTGGGTATAGCCGCTGTTCTCGAGAGCGGCTGCCTTACGGTAGTAGGCGTCCCAGTACTTCACGTTCGCTCGAATAGCTTCGTCATACTCGGTTAGACTTGCCTGGTGTTTTTCCCGGCGCGACAGAAAGTCAGCGAAGAAAGTCCTGAAACGGGCATTGTCCGGTGCGGCATTGACGAGTCTGCGGAAGAGCTTTTCGGCTGTCTCATAGTCCTCGGTTTGTTCCTTGTGTCTGGCAAGGTTGTTGAGGGCGGGGATGGATAGCGGGTCGAGATCGAGCGTCAGCTCCAACTGTTGGGTGCGCTCCTCGACTCGATTCAAGTTTAGAAGGAGATTGGCATACCAGAGGTGAGCCCAGGAGTAGCCAGGATTGAGCTGGATGGCGCGCAGGAAGTTTTCCTCAGACTTGTTGTAGTCTCGTTCGGCCGAATAATAGAGGGCCAGGGCGGCATATGCCTCGGCGCATCGGTCATCCAGCTCCAGAGCTCGCTCAGCTGCGGCCTTGGCTTTTGGGATCGCTTCCGGATAGTCGATCTCGTCGCTGTATCCGGCGATGATGTTCCAGGAATCGGCCAGAGCGGCGTGGGCCAGGACATAGTTGGGATCAAGTTCCACAGCTCTTTCCAGATGTTCTATGGAACTCCAGATGTTGGCCTCGATTCGTGTTCGCCATAAGTGTCGTGACAGGACATAGAGATTGAAAGCTTCGATGTTCTCCGTTCCGCGACCTTCGAGTGAAATTGTCTTGTCACCGGCAAGCTGGATACGCATGACATTTACGATCTGAGTGGAGATGTCGTCCTGTACTGCGAATACATCGTTGACTTCGCGGTCATACTGCTGCGACCAGAGATGGGCGTCCTCGTCGACATCGATCAGCTGAGCCCGAATGCGCACTTTGTCATCGGCCCGCATGATACTTCCTTCGAGAATGGTCTCGACCCCCAGCTCATTGCCGATCTTGCGCAGATCACGGTCACGTTCCTTGAACTGGAGCACTGACGTAAGGGAAATGACCTTCAGGCTGTCGATTGACGAGAGGCGGCCGATTATGGCATCGGTCATGCCCTCGCAGAAGAATCCCTGATCTTGATTAGGGCTGAAGTCGTGGAATACCAGGACGGCGATCGACTTGTTCCATTTGCTCGTGCTGCTTGAGGAACTTGGCGCGAATTGTGTGACTGCGAAGAAGCCGGCTACGAGAATCACCGCCGCGAGTGCGATCCATACTCCGAGTCGGCTCTTTTTGACCGGCGTCGATGCAAACTCGAGACGCCTCAAGTCAGCCAGCATGCCTGCGGCCGACTGGTAGCGCATACCGGGATCTTTGACCAAAGAGCGGTCGACGATTTGCTGCAACTCTCCGGTGGTGCCGGATTTGAAGCGGGCAATCGGCTCCGGATCGGCGCTGGTGATGGCCCGTACGACGGCTGCGTCGTTGTTGCCTTCAAAAGGACGGCGTCCGGCGATGATTTCGTACAGGATGACACCGACCGAGAAGAGATCGGAGCGATGGTCGGCTTCCTTGCCCTCGACCTGCTCGGGTGACATGTACCCGACGGTGCCGAGAGTCGATCCGGTCTTAGTCAGCTTGTCGTCGCCGGCTACCGTGGCCAATCCAAAATCGACGATGCGAGGGCGACCATCGTTGTCAATGATGATATTCCCGGGCTTTATGTCTCGATGGACCACTCCGGTGTCGTGTGCTTTTTGGAGACCAGCGCAAATCTGTTTGGTCAGTTCGACCGCTTCGGAAACGGTCAGTTTGCCCTCGTCGATGATATCCTTCAAGGGCTTGCCTTCGATATGAGCCATGGCGAAGTATGGCCGTCCCTGAAACTCGCCGACCTCGTAGACTGGAACGATATTGGGATGGTCCAGCTTGGCAGCGGCCTGAGCTTCGCGGGTAAACCGCTTGCGAAAATCCTCGTTCTGGGCAAGGTGGACCGGCAGGAATTTCAAGGCGACATTGCGATCCAACTTGGTGTCTTCGGCCAGATAGACCTCACCCATACCGCCGGCACCGATCTTTCCGACAATGCGGTAGTGGGCAACCTTGGTGCCGCTGGTTATTGCGATTTGAGTCTGATCGTCGTGATTGTCCATGTCTGACATACTAGGCGGTCCCGAGTTCATGTGTGGAAGGCAGTGTCTTAAGAACACCGCAAGATAGAGCGGTAGTTCTCAAGATCAAGATGAAAGTCTTCCGGGAGAGGCAGTTCGGACGAGGATGGTCTTCCCAGGGCAAGCCCTGGGGCTCCCGGGCCGGGATCCCGACCTGAAGATCTGAAATCGGTTAGAATATCATGTCGATCAGACCGGTCAGATCGGCGATGTCGACCGAGTCATTTTGAGTGACATCGGCGGCAATCATATCGCGGGGCGTGCTACCCCCATTGAACATGAAACTGACAAACTCGACAACGTCGCTGATATCAACCGAGCCATCGGCGTTGAGATCGCCGGGAGTGTGACCGATCAGCACGAAGTAGCCTTCGAACTCGAAAGAGGTTCCATCGGTGTACTCGCCCGACAGGGTGTAAAAGGCGTAGTCGGTGCCCCAGAACGGTTCATAGAACTCGATAAACTCGGAGGCCGAGACCAGACCCTCGAGCGCATTGGGATAGAAGTCGGGGTGAGTTGTAGATATGACAGCGAAGACATCGATTTCATCGTTGAGGGTGAGTGAAGTGTACTCGACATCGTCGGTGGTGTAAGGTTCGGGAAGATTCCCCAATAGACAGCGGAGTCGCTTGGGCGGGATCGTATTGGCCCAGAAAACGGGGATCTCGTAGTCGGTGAACTCGGTGTAGAGCGGAGGCGGAATAGGCTGGTCTTGGGCCATGAGGGTTAGAGCGAGTAGACACAAGGCGGAGCACAGAGCCAGGATCACACGCGGTTTCATGGGATTCCTCCAGATAGACTTGACAAAACTTGGCGACTTGGTATCGAAAGTACATTCGTAAGATAGCAAAAGCGGAGCCCGTGTCAACAGGTCGGAATCGGGTCGCGCTTTCAAACGGAGGGGTCTATGTCTACATTTAGATCGAGATTGTCTATGTTTGCCCTGCGATTAGCTTGACTTCGAGGAACGGAAATGGCAGATTGCAGAAGCACGTTGGAACCTAGAATAACCAATAGGGGATGCTGATAGCCCAATAGTCGCTTTGTGACGACGCCTCGTTACACCGGGGATGTCTGAGGGCGCGGCGGCTTGGAGTTTCTCTGGGCAGCAAGAGTATCAGCGAACGAC
>Ga0180436_10000783_pt1 | contig 32012 bp, 23 predicted proteins | sample SS_ome_2_FD_132434 | JGI IMG/M metagenome (GOLD analysis project Ga0180436, IMG submission 132434) | Hypersaline lake sediment archaeal communities from the Salton Sea, California, USA - SS_3_S_2 metaG | ecosystem: Environmental > Aquatic > Non-marine Saline and Alkaline > Hypersaline >... | reverse complement strand
GACCGCGACCCGCTGATCGGCATCGGCGGGATCAGCAAGCGTTACGGAGACCTGCAGGCCCTCGACCGGTTGACCATCGAGGTGCGCGCCGGAGAGATCTACGGTCTGCTGGGTCCCAACGGCGCAGGGAAGACAACCGCCCTCTCCTGCATCGCCGGCCTCTCCCGCCCGGACAGCGGCCGGATCACCGTGGCCGGCATCGACGTTGCCGAACGGCGACGGGAGGCCGCGTCCCGCATGGCCCTGATCCCTGACCGCCCCCACCTGCCCGACCGGCTCACCGTGCTGGAGACCGGGGAGTACGCCCTTGGGCTGCGAGGCGCCGGCACCCGGGAGGCCCGGCATCGCTTCACGCCCTGGCTCGAGCGCTTCGGCCTCGACGACCGGGGTGACACGCTGGTCTCCGCCCTCTCCCACGGCATGCGCCAAAAGGTGGTTTTCGCCGCCGCCCTGGCCGCGGACACCGAGGTCCTGGTGATCGACGAGCCGATGGTGGGCCTCGACGTGCCGGCCCAGCGGCTGGTGCTCGACATTCTCGGGGAGCGGGTGGCCGAGGGCCGGGCGGTGCTGGTCACCACCCACACCCTGGCCGTCGCCCAGCGGCTCTGCACCCGGGTGGGCATCATCGACCATGGCCGGCTGCTCGACGAGGGCGAGCCGGAAGCGCTGCTCGCCGCCCGGGGGCGGCCGGACCTGGAAGAAGTCTTTCTCGACCTGCTGCGCGAAGGCCAGCAGGGTTGAAGCCCGGATGCCCCTTCCCTATACTGAATTTCCCGTTGCGGGGCATGGACTGTGCGAATCGACACTTTGATACACGGCAACGTATACGTCTGACAAAGGAGCCCGACCATGGCCGACAAATCGTTCAACGCCTTCGAGATGGCGCAGGCCCAGTTCGACCGGGTGGCCGACCTGCTCGACCTCGACCACTCCTCCCGGGAGCTGCTGCGCCAGCCGTTGCGCGAGTATCACTTCAGCATCCCCGTGCACATGGACGACGGTGCGGTGAACGTGTTCCGCGGTTTCCGCGTCCAGCATAACGACGCCCGCGGGCCCTGCAAGGGCGGCATCCGCTTCCACCCCCAGGAAACCGTGGACACGGTGCGGGCGTTGTCGATGTGGATGACCTGGAAGTGCGCCGTGGTGGACATTCCCCTCGGGGGTGGAAAGGGCGGCGTGATCTGTGACCCGCACAACCTGAGCCAGCGGGAACAGGAGCAGATCTGCCGCGGCTGGGTGCGGCAACTGGCGAAAAACGTCGGCCCGGTGGCCGACGTGCCTGCCCCGGACGTGATGACCAGCGGCCAGCACATGCTCTGGATGCTCGACGAGTTCGAAGCGATCCACGGCGGCAAGTTCCCCGGCTTCATCACCGGCAAGCCGGTGGGCATGGGCGGCTCGCTGGGGCGCACCGAAGCCACCGGTTACGGCGTGGTCTACACCGTGCGCGAAGCGCTCAAACAGCTGGGCGTCGACCCGACGAACACCACCGCCAGCGTCCAGGGCTTCGGCAACGTGGCGCAGTACGCCATTCAGCTCTACGACCAGCTGGGCGGCACCGTGGTCTGCGTCTCCAGCTGGGACCAGGGGGACCAGACGTCCTATTCCTTCCGCAAGGCCGACGGCATCGACCTCGAGGTGCTCAAGGGGATCACCGACCGTTTCGGCGGCATCGACAAGGACAAGGCCCGCGACCTGGGCTACGAGGTGCTGCCCGGCGAGGCCTGGCTGGAGCAGGATGCGGACATCCTCATTCCCGCCGCACTGGAAAACCAGATCACCGGGGAGAACGTGGCGAAGATCGGCGGCCGGGTCAAGGTCATCGCCGAGGGGGCCAACGGCCCCACCACCCCCGAGGCCGACCGGGTGATCGAGGAGCGCGGCATCTACCTCATTCCCGACTTCCTGGCCAACGCAGGCGGCGTGACCTGCAGCTACTTCGAGCAGGTGCAGTGCAACATGAACTACTACTGGGAAAAGGACGAGGTCCTGGAAAAGCTCGACCTGCAGATGACCGCGGCCTACAAGGCGGTGAGCGAACTGGCGGCCAAGCGAAAACTCTACACCCGTGACGCGGCCTACGTGATTTCCATCGGCCGGGTGGCCCAGGCCTGCCGCAACCGCGGCTGGGTCTAAGGCTGGCGGCCCGCCGGGGAGGGACGATGTGAACACACAGTTGAACTGCCTCCACCGCATGGAGGAGATCCTTGCCGACACCGATGCCCCGACGACCGACGTCTGTGGACGGCTGCTGCAGGTGCTCCCCGAAGGATGGAACCGCCCCGAAGACTGCGGCGTGTGCATCATCATCGAGGGCCAACGGTTCAACAGTCCCGACTTCGACCCGGCCAGCTGGTCAAAGACCGTAGACATCCTCGCCGAGGGTTCGGTCTGCGGCACGATCACCGTCAGCTACGGCGGCCATCCAGCCGACCCTTCCGTCGGGCCGATGACGACTGAGGAGTCCCGCCTGCTGAGCACGGTGGCCATGCGGCTGGGCCGTTACCTGACCCACAAGCGCACCCGTGGGATCAGGCGCGAGTTGGAGCAGGCCAGCCAGGGGCTCACCGACCGTACCACCGGCGAGTGGCGGGCAGTGCTCGAGATGAGCCGCCAGACCAACCGCCGCTTCTACCTCGGTCTGGCGCGAAAGATGCTCAATCATCTCAGCTGGAGCGGCGTGCCCGAAGCCGTGCAGCTGCTGCAGAAGCTGGGCATGTGCGCCCACGAATCAGAGGCCCAGGAGCTGCTCAAGGACTGGAACGTGCCCGGCGAGCTGAAGCGCCAGGCCGAGCTCTCCGAAGACCTCAGCGAAGTGGCCTTCGCCATCGCCGCCGCGCATCTCGAAGACGCCGAGATCCTCGCCTTGATCAGGCGCTGGATCCAGGAAAGCCAATTGGGATTCCTCGCCCGGACGGTGAACCGCCACCTCTCGCTGGCCGAGGTGGCCGACGCGCTGCAGCGCTACGAGTTCCTCTCCCCCGACGAGGGCGCCATCGAGCCGGCAAACAAGCGCGGCATCACCGTTGCCCTGATCCGCCGCTTTCTCGGCGACCAGCTGGAATACATCAACGTGGCCCAGCGCTACTTCGAGCCGCGCGATTTCCTGCCGCTGCTCAAACGGATCATCTTCAGCGGCGAGAGTCACGGCAAGCTGGGCGGCAAGGGCGCCGGCCTGCACCTGGCCGCACAGATCCTGCGCCGCGAGGCGAAGCAGAACGAGCTGTTGGCCAACGTCCGGCTGCCCAGAACTTGGCACATCACTTCCGACGTGGTGCTCAACTTCATGCACCACAATGGATTCGAAGAGGTGCTGGAGCAGAAGTACAAGGACATCAAACAGATCCGCCTGGAATACCCCCACATCGTCCAGGACTTCAAAAGCGGCCACTTCCCCCAGGAGATCGAGGCCGGGCTGGCCACGGCGCTGGACGACCTGGGCGACCGGCCGATCATCGTGCGCAGTTCGAGCCTGCTCGAAGACCGTCTTGGTTCGGCCTTCTCCGGCAAGTACAAGAGCCTCTTTCTCGCCAACCAGGGGAGCAAGGGCATGCGACTGGAGGCGCTGAAGGGCGCCGTGGCCGAGGTCTTCGCCTCGATTTTCAGCCCCGACCCCATCGAGTACCGGGTGGAGCGCGGCCTCATCGACTACGGCGAGGAGATGGGCGTGCTGATCCAGGAGGTGGTGGGCACCATGGTGGGTCGATACTTCCTGCCTTCCTACGCCGGCGTGGCCTTCAGCAACAACGAGTTCCGCTGGTCACCGCGGATCCGCCGCGAGGACGGCCTGTTGCGCCTGGTGCCCGGAATGGGCACCAGGGCGGTTGACCGCCTGGGCGACGATTACCCGGTGCTCGTGGCCCCGGGGCAGCCCGGTCTTCGAGCCAATGTGAGCATCGACGAGGTGCTGCGGTATTCGCCATCGAAAATCGACCTCATCGACCTGGGGACCAACCAGTTCATCACCGTCGAGCTCGACTCGTTCATCCGCGATCACGGGGACGAGTTGCCCGGCCTGAACCGCCTGGTCTCGGTCTACCGCGATGGACACCTGGACAAACCGATGGCCATGGAGGATCTGTCCGAATCCGACTGCGTGGTCACTTTCGACGGCCTGGTCACCGGTACCCCGTTCCTCAGACGGATGAAGGCGATCCTCGACACGCTGAAGGAGGCGCTGGGCTCACCGGTGGACATCGAGTTCGCCTCGGACGGCGAGGACTTCTACCTGTTGCAGTGCCGGCCGCAGAGCTACGCACAGGAGTGCCGGCCGGCTCCGCTTCCGCGCACGATCAGTCCCGGCCGGATCCTCTTCACCGCCCGCCGTCATGTCTCCAACGGCGCCGTCTCCAACATCACGCACCTGGTCTACGTCGACCCCCGGCGCTACGCCGAACTGGAGAGCGAGGAGGCGCTGGTGGCCGTGGGCCGAACGGTGAGCGCCCTGAACAAGGCGCTGCCCCGCCGGCAGTTCATCCTCATCGGCCCCGGCCGCTGGGGCAGCCGCGGAGACATCAAGCTGGGGGTCAGCGTCACCTACTCCGACATCAACAATACCGCGGCGCTGATCGAGGTGGCCTTCAAGAAGGGCAACTATGTCCCCGATCTCTCCTTCGGCACCCACTTCTTCCAGGACCTGGTGGAGGCAAACATCCACTACCTGCCGCTTTACCCCGATGACGATGAAGTGCGTTTTAACGAGGCCTTCTTCACCGACAGCGAGAACGTGCTGGCCAGTTTTGCCCCGGAGTTCGCCGAGCTGGCCGACACGGTGCGGGTCATCGACGTAGCCGCGGCACGGGAGGGGCAGACCCTCGATCTGCTGATGAACGGTGACCTCGATGAGGCGATGGCCATTTTCACCAGGCCGGGGTTCGACGAGGCGGCTGCTGCACCGGGGCAGGACACCGCCAACGGAGAAACCTGGGTCGACCGGCTGGCCGCCTGGCAGGCGGCGACCGCCCAGCGCATCGCCGAAACGGTGGACGCACAGCACTTCGGCATCGAAGCACTCTGGCACCGGCCCGACCCGGGCGGGGAAAACGAACGGATCGTGCTGCTGGCACAGTTCCGGGACGCCGGGTCGCTGCGTGACGAATTCCGCACCTGGCTCGACGGCTGGGATCAGGGCCTGCGGGACAGCTTCCGCCAGCTCACGGGCCACCGCCCTGAACGGGTCATCGAATCGCACTTCTTCTCCACCGAGGAGGCGCGGGGCGCCGAGGGCCGGGCCGCGGGTATCGGTGACGAAGAGCGACCGGCCCACTCACTGGCGCTCTCCGACAGCCGGGGGTGAGATGGCCGCTTTCGCCGCGCTGATCTGCGCCGACCTGCGATCCGCCCGAAACCGGCTGGTCCGCGGCAGCTGGGGTGAACGGTTCGGCGCCCTGGCCGCCCTGATCGTGGTGGGGCTGTTCGCCTGGGGCTGCCGGCAGTTCTTCCTCCGCATCTTCGAAGGGATACTCCAGCTGCGCTCGGTGGAGTCGATGCTCCCCACGGAACTGATCGGCTCGCTCGAGGCCCTCACCGCCCGCTTGCTGGCCATGACCGCACTCACCGCCCTCTCCGCGCTCTTTGCCTCCTCGCTGGTCACCGGCCTCGCCGCCGCGGTGCAGGCCCGCGACCTGCCGCTGTTGCTGACCCAACCCTTGCCCCGCCTCTCGCTCTACGGCCACCGCCTGCTGCGCAGCACCCTGGCCGCCGGAGCACCGATCCTGCTCTTCCTGCTTCCCACGGCCCACGCCCTGGGCTCGGCCTGGGGTCACCCCTGGCAGGTGACCCTCTGTGCTGCTGCCACCGGCCTGCTGCTGACCACCGGTACCGCCGCGCTGGGGCTGTCCCTGGTGCTCGTTCTGCTCCGCGTCTTCCCCGCGGGGAAGACCGCGCAGACGATCACCTCGATCTCCACCCTGGGCCTGGCCGTGGTCATCGGTGCCGTTCGCGCGGTGCAACCGGAGCGGCTGTTCAGCCCGGCCAGCGGTGAGGATCTGCTCTCCGCCCTGAGCAGCCTCGAACTGCCGGCGCTCCATTTCTACCCCTCGTCCTGGATGACCGACTGCTGGATGGCCGTGGCCACCGACGCCCCGTTCGCCTCACCGGCCGGTCGGCTCTGCCTCTACTGCGCGGCTGCGGTAGCGCTCGGCGCCGCGTCCTTCGTCGCCCTGCACCGCCACGGGTGGACCAGGGCCAACGAGGCGCCGGCCCCGGCCCTTCCCGGCGCGGGCACGGCCCGTCGGCTGGGCCGCCGGCTCTGCGGCCTTCTCCCCCGGCCCCTGGCCGCCGTGGCCCGCCTGGAGCTTGCCGCAATCACCCGCGACGCCGGCCAGTGGACCCAGCTGGCCCTGCTCGCCGCGCTCTCCGGCCTCTACCTCTACAACATCAAGCTGATCCCCGGCGACCAGCGCATCGTGGGGCCACTGCTGGCACTGCTCAACGTGGGGGTGACGGGACTGGTGCTCAGCGCGGTGGCCCTCCGCCTTGGCCTGCCCTCGGTCTCCCGGGACGGTCCGTCCCGCTGGCTGCCGGAGACATCGCCGCTGGGCGCATTCCCCCGCCTGATGGCCAAGAGCCTGGTGGTGGGCGCCCCGCTGGTCCTGCTGGGAGGCGGGCTCACCGGCGCGGCAGCACTTCTCGTGCCCGCCCCCGCCGACCTCAAGCTCCACGCCGTGGTGGCGGTGGTGATGATGGGCCCGGCGCTGGCCGCCATGGCCGTGGGGGTGGGCGCCCGGTTCCCTCGCTACGACGCCGCCGACGTCTCCCAGGCCACGATCGGCTCGGGCGGCCTGCTCGGCTTCGCCCTGATGATGGGCTACACCGGTTTGATGACCGTGCTCTCCGCCCGCCCGGTCTTCAGCTGGTACCTCGCACGGATCGGGCTGGCCACCGGCGATTCCACGCTGCTTGCCGTATCGCTGGGGCTGCAGGCCGTCCTCACCCTGGTTCTCGCCGCCGGAGCTCTCTGGTGGGGGGCACGGTTCCTCGAAAAGCGTTGACGGCCGCGGGTTTTCGACACGGTTTATCGCTTTTCGTGCTTGGGATGAAACAGGTGACTGTTGCCTCTTCAACGATCGTCGACGCTGATCATCCACCCTTTTCCCACCGGCCGGAAATGCCGATAAGGGGGTATGATGAGAGACCTGCCGCTGTGGTATAGTTAGTGTTTTACCGGACTTTCCAGATGCGCCAGAACGACCGGATAAAACGTTCCCTGGTCAGGGAACTGGTGGAGGAGAATATCGAGGCCATCGAGCGGCGGCCCAGGGGTTCGCTGCGCCGACGGCGGCGCCACCAGCGCATCCGCTGGGGCTGGTGGCTGCTCAGCGGGGCGGCGGGCATGGCTGTCGGGGCGCTGCTCTTCTTCCTCGTCCTCGACTCCGGCGGGCGGCTCTACCGCCAATGGGCCGGCGGCGGGCAGGTGCAAACGGCAGCCGACGACGGTTCGGTGCTCGACACCCTCGGCGAGGTGGTGCTCCCGGCGGGATTCACCCGTCCGGAACCGCTGGAACCGACGGTGATTCCGCTGGCGGTGCGCCACATCGCCATCGACCCCGGCCACGGCGGCGAGGAGGAGGGCACGATCACTGGCACGGGCCTGATGGAGAAGGAGCTGACCCTCGACATCGCCAAACGGCTGAGACGGCTCCTGCTGGCATCGTCTTTCACGGTGACCATGACCCGCAGCCGGGACGAGGACGTGCAGTTGAAAGATCGGGCCCGCGTGGCCAACGCGGCCCGCGCGGACCTCTTCATCTCGATCCATGTCAACTGGATCCCGAACCGGCAGGTGCGCGGGGTGGAGACCTACTATCTCGGTCCCACGAACGACCCGCACCTGAGCGAGCTGGCCGCACTGGAGAACCGGGACTCGGGGTACTCGTTGGCCGACTACCGGCGATTGCTCGACTCGATTTATGCCGACGCCCGCAGTGCCGAGTCACAGCGACTGGCCGGCGCGGTGCAGCGTTCGCTGTTCAGCAGCCTGCGCCGCACCACGCCGGAGCTGAGTAACCGCGGCGTCAAGTGCGCACCGTTCGTGGTGCTGGTGGCCACGGAGATGCCGGCCATACTGGCCGAGGTTTCCTGTCTCTCCAACGAGCACGAAGCACGGCTGCTGGCCAGTCCGGCCTATCGTCAACAGATCGCCCGCGCCCTGTTCGAGGGGATACGGAATTACAGTGCACCGCCGGAGACCGCGGACCGCGGCGGCGGAAAAGGGAAGGAATCATGAGCAACGCGGAAGGTGACCTCTACATCGGTATCGACCTCGGAACGTCGAGGAGCGCCATCGCCACCTCCAACGGCCAGCGCCACGTGGTGGAGAGCTATGTCGGCTGGCCGCTTGACATGGTGGCGCGCAAGGTGGTCAAGCGCGACGTACTCATCGGCCGCGAGGCCCTGGACAACCGGATGATGCTCGACCTGCACCGGCCGCTGGAGCGGGGCCTGCTCAAGGAAGGCTCGGAGAAAGACCAGGCCGCGGTGCGGCAGTTGATGTCCCACCTGCTCGACCTGGCCGCCGTACGCGAGGTTCGCGACGGCGGCGCCAAGGTCCGTGCGGTGGTGGGTGTGCCCGCTGAGGCGCTCCGGGTGAACAAGGAGCACCTGCGCGAGGCGCTGCAGGGCCTGGTGGACGGGCTGATCATCGTTTCCGAGCCTTTTGCCGTGGCCTACGGCCTGGAGACCCTGCTTCATGCACTGGTCATCGACGTGGGAGCCGGCACCACCGACTTCTGCATGATGAACGGCCACTACCCCACCGACGAGGACCAGCGCACCCTGCCCAACGCCGGAGACTGGGTGGACGAACAGCTGGCCACCCTGCTCGCCGAGCGCAAGGCCGAGGTGAACGTCTCGATCCATACCGTGCGCCAGTGGAAGGAGCAGTGGAGCTTTGTCGGCGAAGCGGAAAAACCGCTCAAGGTCACCGTTCCGGTGTCCGGCAAGCCCACCGAGATCGATGTCACCGACGAGATGCGCCAGGCCTGCGAGGGGCTCATCGCCCCGGTGGCGGAAACGATGGTCGCCCTCATCGCCGCCGCGGAGACCGAATACCAGGAGAAGATCCGCCAGAACATCATCCTCGCCGGCGGCAGCTCGGCCATCCGCGGTTTCGCCCAGCGGCTGGAGCAGGAACTGGCCGAATACGGTGGGGGCAGGATCAAGGTGGTGGACGACCCGGTATTCGCCGGTTGCGACGGCGGCCTGGCCCTGGCCACCGACGCGCCCGGGGCAGACTGGGAGAAACTGACGACCTGACAGCGGAGACCACATGGACGATGATCTGACGAGAGCCGCCTGGGAGGGCATCAAGCTCTGCCGCCAGGGCTCCTGGAGCCAGGGCGTGACCCGCTTGACCAGAGTGGCCCGGGAGAAGCACCCGGAGACCAAGCTCCCCGGGCTGTTCTACAGCTACCTCGGCTACGGCATCGCCCTCTGCGAGCACCGGGTCCGCGAAGGCCTGGAGCTGTGCGAGAAGGCGGTGAAAGCCGGGTTCTACGAACCGGAGAACTTCCTCAACCTCTCGCGCGCCCACATGCTGCGCAAGAACCGCCGTGCGGCGGTGAAGGTACTGGGCAAAGGGCTCAGGGTCGACCCGAATCATGAGGGTCTGCTCAACCTGCAGAAAGAACTGGGGGTCCGGCGGAGCCCGGTACTGCCATTCCTTCCCCGCAACAGCACGTTCAACATCTTTCTGGGCAAGATGCGGCACAACCTGATGAAACGCCGCTAACCGCTCCCCGATCATCTGCCGGAGGATCCGTACCGTGAAGACCAGGCTGCACATCCTCGCCGTCCTGTTGCTCGCCAGCGTGATCGCGAAACCGCACGCCGTCGCCTGCACCAACTTCCTCGTCACCAAAGGGGCCTCGGCCGACGGGTCGGTGATCATCACCTATACCTGTGACGGGGAGTTCCACCCGCGGATGCGCTACCTGCCCGCCGAGGACCACGAGGGAGAGGATGCGTTCGAGGAACTGACCCACTGGACCGGCGAGGTGGTGGGCAAGATCAGGCAGGTGCCCCACACCTATGCCGTGGTGCAGTTGATGAACGAGCACCAGGTGGCCATCGGCGAAACCACCTGGGACGGACGCGAGGAACTGCACAACCCCGACGGCATGCTGCACTACTGGATGCTGATGCGGCTGGCCCTGCAGCGGGCGAAGACCGCCCGGGAGGCCATCGAGACCATGGGTGCCCTGGTCGCCGCGTACGGCTACCGCAGCACCGGCGAGTCGATGGTCATCGCCGATCCGGACGAGGCCTGGATCATGGAGATCGTCGGCCCGGGCAAGGGGGGCACCGGCGCCATCTGGGTGGCACTGAAAGTGCCCGACGGCAGTGTCTGCGCCTACGCCAACAAGTCGCGCATCGGCGCCTTCCCCCTCGACGACCCCGAGAACTGCCTCTACTCGCCCGACGTGATCTCCTTCGCCGTGGAGCAGGGCTACTATGATCCGGAGAGCGGTGTCCCCTTCAGTTTCCGCGATGCCTACTGCCCGGCCTCGCCGCAGAAAATCGGCTACACCTCCACCCGGGTCTGGAGCCTCTACAACCGCTGCGCCCCCTCGCTGGGGCTCACCGCCGACTACAGCCGAGCCGCCGCCGGCGCCGCGCACTACCCGCTCTGGATCACCCCGGACGCGAAGCTGACCATGGCCGACGTCTTCGACCTGATGCGCGATCACTATGAGGGCACAGCGCTGGACATGACCAAAGGCGTGGACGCCGGGCCTTTCGGCACGCCCAACCGCTGGCGGCCGATGACCTTCACCGTGGACGACGAACTCTACTCCTGGGAACGGCCCATCTCCACCCAGCAGACCGGCTTCTCCATCGTGGCCCAGAGCCGTTCCTGGCTGCCCGACCCGGTGGGCGGCGTGCTCTGGTACGGGGTGGACGACACCGACGGCACCTGCTACGTGCCGATGTACTGCGGCATCGACCAGGCGCCGGAGGCCTTCACCCGGGGCAGCTTCGAGCGCTTCTCCTGGGACTCGGCCTGGTGGATCTTCAATCTCGTGGCCAACTACGCCAACCTCAAGTACGCCTACATGATCGAGGACATCCGTGAAGTGCAGTCGGCGCTGGAGGGCCGCTTCCTGGCCCAGCAGCCGGCGGTGGACGCCACGGCGCTGGCCCTGCACAGGACCGACCCGGCGCTGATGACCCGTTACCTCACCGACTACTCGGCAAGCTGTTCCGACCAGACGGTGAAGAGCTGGCAGAACCTGGCCGAGCACCTGATCACCAAGTACAACGACGGCTACGTGAGAAACGAGAAGGGCCGGCCGGAAGAGGTGGGCTACCCGGAAGACTGGCTGCGTCACGTGCTCGAACTGCGCCCGGAACAGTTCAAGCTGGACAACCGGGGCAAGGCCGTGGAGACGGAACTCTCATATTGAGGCTACGGTGCCCTGCGTAAGAGAAGCTTGACGGATTCATTGTCGGCATAGTCAAGAGCGGTTTTCCCTTCGTCGTTTTCGATCGAAGGGTCAGCGCCGTGCTCCAGCAGCAGCTCGACCATGGCCGTATTCCCCTCATCCGCGGCCATCATCAGCGCTGTGATGCGATTCCCTTCCGGGCGCGTGGCATTGACCGGTGATCCGGCGGCCAGCATCTTTCGCACCAGCTCGATATCCTCGGTCCGCACCGCCGCCATCAGCAGCGTGTATCCCGATTTCGTGACCACCGGTGCGGCGGTGCCGGCTTCGATCAACCTCCGGGCGACCTCCAGATGGCCCTTGCGCATGGCGAGGAACAGCGGGACTTGACCGGCATGGTTCCTGGTGTTGACGTCGGCCCCGTTGGCCAGCAGCAGTTCAACCATCTCCAGGTCACCCCGTTCAGCGGTCACATGCAGCGGGGTACGCTGCAACGTCATGTTCACGTCCTCACCCTCTTCGATCAGGCGCTCGGCCACCCCGGAGGCGCCATGCTCGGCGGCGGCAATCAGGTCCCACGGATCGGCGTTCTTGAACTCCGACAACCCGAACGACAGGAGGTAGATGATTGTGGCCAGAAGAACCATGACCATGTAGCCGGAAAAGGCCAGCCCGTAAGCGATGCAGACCTTGACCACGGTCAACGCCCGGCCGCCGAAAAACCTCACGGCGGCATAGCAGAGGTAGAGCATGCTCAACGGAATCGCCCAGATCGGATTGACGTCGAACAGCTTCGACATCGGCAGCAGGACCACGGCGAACAACGTCGTATGACCGGTTGTGTAGAGAGCGAAAACGGTCATCTCGGCCAGGTTAAAACCTGACCGGCGGAACAGTCCCCGGAGAAAGACGGCGAACGGAACCAGGATCCCCAGGGAGACATACAGCAGGTGCTGGAAAACGAATTCCTGCATTCCATTAATGAATTCGAGCTGACCAGGCTTCAAGTTCGGATTGGCGAGGTTGCCCTCCGTAACCCAGTCCTGGAATCCCACCAGGTTCTGGATCACGACGCTGATTGCCGTGGCCACGAGCAGGTAGGCGAAGGGGTTGGCGTAAAGGAGCCGCTCCCCTTCGACGTAGCGTCGGATCATCCGGCCGGGTTCGGTGAACAGTTCCCTGGCCGTGCAGAGCCAGCCGCGTTCAAGGCTGAAGAATTTGGTGAGCAGGTCGACGGCAATGGCGCGAAGGGTCAGGCGGGAAGCGGAACTCACGGCGCCGACTTCCTCATTGGCCGATTCGACTGGGGAATCGTGGTCGGTCATCTGTCGCCTTGCATGCGCGCTGGTCACGTGCCGCGGACCAGTTCGCGCCCCCGGTCAGCCACCGCCTCGGCGGTGATATTGAAGTGTTCGTAGAGCTGGTCCTGGGGTGCGCTGGCGCCGAAGCCATTCATGCCCACCGCGACACCGTCGAGGCCGATGTAGCGCTCCCACCCGATGCGGCTCCCTGCTTCGACAGAGACCCGGGCCCGCACCGACGAGGGCAGCAGTTCCTCATGGTACGCCCGGTCCTGCTTCTCGAACAGCTCCCAGCTGGGCATGGAGACCACCCGCACCTCGATTCCCTCGCCGGCCAGGATCTGCCCTGCTTCCAGGGCCAGGCAGGTCTCCGAACCGGTGCCGATGATGATCAGTTCGGGCTCACCCGCCCCCGACTCCCAGAGCAGGTAGGCCCCGCGCCGCACGCCGGAGGCCGGCCGGCAGACCGTGCGGTCGATTACCGGCACCTTTTGCCGGGTGAAGATCAGCGCCGTGGGGCCGTCAGTGTTCTCCAGGGCCAGGCACCAGGCCTCGGGCACTTCGGTGGCGTCGGCCGGGCGGATCATCGTCATGTTGGGGATGGCGCGCAGGTTCATCAGGTGCTCGATGGGCTGGTGCGTCGGCCCGTCCTCGCCCACGCCGATGCTGTCATGGGTAAAGACGTAAACCACCTGGATACCCATCAGGGCGGCAAGGCGCATCGGCGGCCGCATGTAGTCGGAGAAGGCGAGGAAGGTGGCGGTGTAAGGGATCACCCCGCCGTGCAGGGCCATGCCGCCGGCGATGGCGCCCATGGCGTGCTCGCGGACACCGAAGTGCAGGTTGTGCCCCATGAACTGGCGCCAGCCGAAATCCCCCGCCCCCTCGATAATCGTCTTGGTGCTCGGCGAGAGGTCGGCGGACCCGCCGATCAACGCGTGGACCTTCGGGGCCAGGGAAGCGAGCACGGTGCCCGATGCGATGCGCGTGGCCATCGGCCCGGAGTCAGGGGAGAAGAGTTCGTCGAGGCCCACGTCCCAGCCGCGCACCAGCTCGCCGCGCAGCAGGGCCTCCAACTGGGCCGCGTCCTCGGGAAACTCGTCACGATAGGCCTGCAGGCGGGTGTTCCAGCTGTCTTCCGCTTCCTGCCCCCGCTCCACGGCCAGGCCCATGTGCTCGCGCACGTCGTCCGGCACGTGAAAGTCGGGTTCCACCGGCCAGCCGAGATTCTCCTTGGCCCAACGCACCTCCTCCTCGCCCAGCGGCGACCCGTGCACCTTGGCCGTGCCGCCCCGACGGCTGCCGAAACCGATCACCGTCTCGCAGATGACCAGCGAGGGGCGCTCCACGTCGCCGCGGGCCTGGCGGATCGCCGCCTCCACCGCGTCGGCGTCGTGGCCGTTCACCGGCCCCACCACCTGCCAGCCGTAGGCCCGGAAACGGCGGGCCACGTTCTCGCGGAAGGTGATGTCGATGGAGCCCTCGATCTGGATGTGGTTGTCGTCGTAGACCGCAATCAGCTTGCCCAGGCCGAGCGTGCCGGCAAGACTGGCCGCCTCGGAGGTGATGCCCTCCTGCATCGCTCCGTCGGAGACGATGGCATAGGTGAAGTGGTCGATGATCGAGTTGCCCGGGCGGTTGTAGTGTGCGGCGAGCCAGCGCTCAACCACCGCCATGCCCACGGCGTGGGCGATGCCCTGGCCCAGCGGACCGGTGGTCATCTCCACCCCGGGGGTGAGGCCGTATTCCGGGTGGCCCGGCGTACGGCTGCCCAGTTGGCGGAAGTTCTGGAGCTCCTTCATCGGCAGGTCGTAGCCGCAGAGGTGCAGCACGGCGTAGAGCATCATCGAGGCGTGGCCCGGAGAGAGCACGAAGCGGTCACGGTCGGCCCACCAGGGGTTGGCCGGGTTGTGCTTGAGAAAGCGGTCGAAAATCACGTAGGCCAGGGTAGCCGCGCCCATGGGTGTGCCCGGATGCCCCGATTTCGCCTTCTGGATCGCGTCCACGGCCAGGAATCGGAGGGTGTTCACACAGTCGTCGACCAGCTTTTCCTTCTTCGCGTCCATCGCTGCTTGTTCCTCGTTGGTGCCGTACAGGTACGCGTTTCGGCGGGAGCCGAACCGGCCCTCGCCCCTGCCAGGGAGGAATTCATGATGACACGATTTGCGTTCGGTGTAAATTCGGTTGTCGGGGAGGATCAGAATCCTTCGAAATCGCTGATATCGAGAAGGGTTTTCCGGGTCAGGCCGGGGGGGACCTCGTAGGTTCCGGGCGGGGCCTGCTTTTCGGTGATTTCCTTCACCTCGTTGACAATCTTTTCGTTGCGCAGGAACTCGCCCTTGTCCCACTCCAGACCGAGCTGCAGGCCCCGGATCCGCTCCAGCTCGTCGCGGGTCGCCCGGTCGCGGTTATGCAGCAGCCGCCAGCTGAGCAGGTACTCGTCGAAAAGGTCGAGGTCCACCGTCGTCTCGGTGGTGGCCCAGACCTTCATCTCTCGCGGGTTCACCGCGCCGCCATCCCTGTAGTCCCAGAACGCGCAGAGATACTCGGCGCATTTCCGGCCGGCGATCTCTCGGCCGGCTTCCCGGGATTCTACTTCACAGCCCATGCGGCGGCCGGCGTACCACCGTTTCAACTCATCGGAGAAAACGGTCTCCGGGGCCACGGGCAGGGGGATCTCAACATATGACCGGTCACGGAGGTTGATGTAGTAGAAAAAGCCCCGCACCCTGTCGAGGATCATCTTTCGACCCTCCTCGGCCACCGCCACCCGGCCATTGCCGATCCAGGATTCGCTGCCGGCCACCCGCTCCTCCCCTGTCTGGAAGCCGAAGAGGAAGTACTGGTGGCTGGTCTCATCAACGATGCAGGTGTCGGCCTGCGCCACCACCGGACCGAAGAGCAAGGCGAGGACCAGGATCAGGGGTTTCATCGGTCAACCTCCTCGAAAAATGACGGCAAAGGCTTTCGGGACGCGATGCCATCCCGGGCTGTAAGGTCTATACGGCTCGAGCCCCCTCATTGTTCGGCCCGGCCGCCTTGCACGCGGCCCCGGGTTGGACTAAATTCAACGTTCCGTCCTGCTGACGGCGGCCGGCGACCGCGCCGCCGCAGCCGGCGCATCCTGGGGACCAGCAATGACTTCACTCGAACCGGCCGGCACTGCGGGCCGCCGCATCCTGCACGTGCTCAGCCAGCGCCCCTCGCTCACCGGCAGCGGCATCACCCTCGACGCCCTGGTGCGCCTGGCCGGGGAAACCGGCTGGGAGCAGCAGGTCGTGGCCGGCGTGCCGGCCGGGGCCCCGGTCGCCGGCGTGGGCGGGCTCGCGCCCGAAGCCGTCCACACCGTCACCTTTGCCGGTACCGATCCCGGCCTTCCCTCCGACCTGCCCTTCCCGGTGCCGGGGATGAGCGACGTGATGCCCTACCGCAGCAGTGTCTGGTCAAGGCTGACCACCACTGAGGTGGATGCGTACTGCCACGCCTGGCAGGAGCGGCTGGCCCGGGTGGTGGAGGAGTTCCGGCGCGACGTGATCCACGCCCACCATGCCTGGCTGGTCAGTTCGCTGGTCCGGGACGTGGCCCCCGGCGTCCCGCTGGCCATCCACACCCACGGCACCGGTCTGCGCCAGATGGTCCTCTGCCCCGGCCTGGCCGGCCGGGCACGACAGGGGTGTTCCCGGGCGGACCGCCTCCTCGTCCTGCACGGCGAGCACGCCCGGGCCTACGGTGAAGCGCTGGGGATGGAACCGTCGCGGCTCACCGTGGTGGGCGCGGGCTACCGTGAGGAGCTCTTCAACACCGGCGGCGCTGACCAGCGGCAACCGCTGGCGCTGCTCTACGCCGGCAAGCTGAGCCGGGCCAAGGGGCTGCCCTCGCTGCTCGACGCGGCGCAATCGCTGGCCGCTGCCCTGCCCGGACTGGTGCTGCACGTGGCCGGTGGCGGCGACGGCGAAGAAGCCGACCAGCTGCGGCAGCGGATCGAGGAGATGGCCCCGCTGGTGACCTTCCACGGCCGCCTGGACCAGCAGCAGCTGGCCGCGCTGATGCGCCGCTCGTCCATTTTCGTGCTGCCGTCGTTCTACGAGGGCCTGCCCCTGGTGCTGGTGGAGGCCCTGGCCAGCGGCTGCCGGCTGGTGGCCACCGCCCTGCCCGGCGTGGTGGAGGAACTGGCCCCGCGGATGGGCCGGCACCTGGACCTGGTGCCCCTGCCCCGGCTGGTGAAGGCCGACCAGCCGGTGGCGGAAGACCTGCCGGCGTTCACCGCAAACCTGGCCGAATCGATCCGGCGCTCGCTGGCTGGGGCCGGGGAAACCGGTTCGGCAGACCCGGACCTGCTGGAGTCGTTCACCTGGCGGGCGGTGTTCCGCCGGGTGGAACAGGCCTGGGCCGAAATCAGCGGTTGAAGCCCTTCCACCTGCCTTCTATACTCATGGACTGAATCGATCGATCACACAACAGGGAGCTGCCGATGAAGATCAGCAAATACATGTCGAGTCGCCTGGTGACCACCACAAAGGAGACCACGGTCAAACAGGCCTTCCTCACCATGAAGACCAACCGCGTGCGCCACCTGCCGGTGGTGGAGGGCGACAGCCTGGTGGGCATCATCAGCGACCGCGACCTGCGCCGGCCCCGCTGGGTGGACGCCATGGACGACGACTGGACCGCTTACTACCAGATCAACGACGAGACCACCGTGGAATCGGTGATGACCAGCAACCCCGAGGTGGTCCACACCTACGAGCGAATCTTCCGTGCGGTGGAGATCTTCCGCGAGCAGCGCTACGGCGCCCTGCCGGTGCTGAACAAGAACGACGAGCTGGCCGGCATCATCTCGCCCCACGACCTGCTCGGCGCCCTGGAGGAGCTGCTGCAGAAAGACCGGGGGAAGTGAGATGGACGCACGCGGCGACGAGTTCCTGACCCTGATCCGCCTCGATGCCGGCGACCGGATCATCGAATCGCTGACCGGCTATCTCGCCGGACCGGGCAGCACCGTCCGCTCCGGCTTCTTCAGCGGCATCGGCGCCGCCCGTGACTGCGAGATCGGTTATTACGATCTGGAGAGCGGCACCTATCGCACCCGGCTGGTGGAGGAAAGCTGCGAGATCGTCTCCCTCACCGGAAACATCGCCCGCATCGACGACGAGCCGGTGATCCACGCCCACGTCGCCCTGGGGCTTCCCGATTTCAGCATCCTGGGCGGACACCTGGTGGAAGGCACGATCAGCGTCACCGGCGAAATCTGGATCCACGGTGCCTCGCTTGGCGTCACCCGAAGCTCCGGGGACTTTCCCGGCCTGAAATTGACCCGCTTCACTGACTGAGAGGGAGAACGAGATGCCTGGGACCACGAATTGCTGCCGAGTCCTGTTCGCCGCCGCCATGCTGGCCCTGCTGTTCACGACCCTGCCGGCGGCCGCGGATGACGAATCCGAGTACCGCCTTCCCTCAACCACACTGGTGGAGATGGTGGACGCACCGCCCACGCCACTGGTCTCGGTGGCCCCGGGCGACCAGTGGATGCTGCTGCTCCAGCAGCCGAACCTGCCGCCCATCGCAGAACTCGCCGAACGGGAACTGCGCCTGGCCGGCCTGCGCATCAAACCGCAGGTCAACGGACCGAGCCGTACCCGGCCCTACGTCGGCCTCGAATTGCTGCGCATTGCGGACCAGAAGCGGGTGCCGGTGATCGGTCTGCCCGGCACACCGCGCATCGAGAGCGTCCGCTGGTCCCCTGATGGGGCGCATTTCTGTTTCACGCACACCGCGGCCACCGGCATCGAGCTCTGGGTCGTGGAGACCGCCTCCGGCATGGCCCGGCGTCTCACCGGCCCGGTGCTCAACAACGCTGCGAGAACGCCCCCGGCATGGGTCGACAATAACACCCTGGCCTGCACCCTGGTCCCCGAGGATCGCAAGGCGGAACCGGCGCCGCCCACGGTGCCATCCGGCCCGGACCTGCGGGAAAACCTCGGCACAACATCACCGAACCGCACGTACCAGGACCTGCTGAAGAGCCCTCATGACGAAGCGCTCTTCGAGCACTATTGCACCTCCCGCCTGGCCCTGGTCAGCCTTGACGGCACACAGAACACCATCGGCACACCGGAAATCATCTGGGGCTTCGATCCCTCCCCCGACGGCAGCTACATCATCGTGAACACCCTGCACCGGCCCTGGTCCTACCTCGTGCCCGCCAGCCGTTTTCCCCAGCGGCTGGAAATCCGGGATCGTGACGGTTCACCAGTGCACCTGGTGGCCGACAAGCCGCTGCAGGAAAGCATCCCCATCGCCTTCGGCTCGGTGGCCACCGGCCCGCGCGAGCTCGGCTGGCGCAACGACAAACCGGCCACCGCCGTCTGGGTCGAGGCGCTGGACGGCGGCGATGCCGGCGCCGAGGCCGAACACCGCGACCGGGTCTTTACCCTGGACGCACCCTTCGACGGCGACCCCCAGCCACTGCTCACCACCGACCTCCGGTTCGGCGGCATCACCTGGGGCAATGACGAGTTGGCCCTGGCCTTCGAGTGGTGGTGGAAAACGAGGCAAATTCGCGTCTGGCGGCTGCAGCCCGGCAACACCGCCGAAGAACCGGTGCTGGTCAACGAGCGTTCCTTCGAAGACCGTTACGCCGACCCGGGCGACCCGGTGACGAAAAGAAACGCCATGGGCCGGCGTGTGCTGCTCACCGGGAACGACAACCGGTCCCTCTACCTGCTCGGCGACGGCGCCTCACCCGAGGGCGACCGGCCCTTTCTCGATGTCCTCGATATGGAGACAATGAAAACCGAGCGGAAATTCCACTCCCAGGCACCGTACTACGAGCGGCCGGTGACCCTGCTCGGCGGTGAACTCAATGCCGTGCTCACCCGCCGCGAGTCGGTGGAGGAACCGCCGAACTACTTCGTCCGCGACCTGGTCAACGGTGCACTGCGCCAGGTAACCGAGTTCCCCCACCCCACGCCGCAGCTCGTGGGACTGACCAAGGAACAGATCCGCTACGAACGGGACGACGGGGTGATGCTCACCGCCACGCTCTACCTGCCGCCGGGCTACGACAAGGAGCAGCAGGGGCCGTTGCCCCTGCTCATGTGGGCCTACCCCCAGGAGTACAAGAGCGCCGATGCCGCCGGTCAGGTCACCGACTCGCCCTACCGGTTCTCCCGGGTGGGCTGGTGGTCGCCGCTCCTCTTCCTCGCCGCGGGCTACGCCGTGCTCGACGACCCGGCCATGCCCATCGTCGGCGAGGGGGAAGAGGAGCCCAATGACACCTTCGTCGCCCAGCTGGTGGCCAGCGCGCAAGCCGCGGCCGACGAGGTGGTGGGCCGCGGGGTCACCGACAGCCACCGCCTGGCCGTGGGCGGCCACTCCTACGGTGCGTTCATGACCGCGAACCTGCTGGCGCACAGCGACATCTACGCCGCGGGCATCGCCCGCAGCGGGGCGTACAACCGCACGCTGACCCCCTTCGGATTCCAGTCCGAGGAGCGGTCGCTCTGGGAAGCCCCCGATGTCTACTTCGCCATGAGCCCCTTCATGCACGCGGAGAAGGTCAACGAGCCGATCCTGCTCATCCACGGCGAGGCGGACAACAACTCGGGCACCTTCCCCATGCAGAGCGAACGCTACTACAATGCCCTCAAAGGCCACGGCGCCACGGCCCGGCTCTGCTTCCTGCCCCACGAAAGCCATGGCTACCGGGCGCGGGAATCGGTACTGCACATGCTCTGGGAGACCGAACAGTGGCTCGACACCTACGTCAAGAGCGCCGAGCCGCAGGCTGAAACGGTGCAGGAATAAGACTAGCCCCAGAACGCAGAACGGGGACGTAGATAAAACTATAACTACGGGATGTAGCTCGTACGTTTTAGTTTTTATCTACGTCCCCGTTTCTGTATATGTCACTGGGCCAGGCTGAACTTCACTTCCAGCGGCGGCTTGTCCCGAAGGTTCTTCACCACCATGGTCAGACCGCCCTTCATCCTGGGCCAGTCATCGATCTCGTAGTAAAGGATGTCCACCATCCGCGTGTTCGGCGGCATGTCGAAGCGGTCGAAGACGATGCGGTTGGAGTTGTTGGGGTAGAAGTTGGCAACGATGTTGTCGTTGACCCCCATCCCGGAATTGAGCAGCCCGATGAATTCGGTGGTGTTGGCCAGTTCGTAATCGAAGTTGACCCGATTGTAGATCGACCTGATCTCGCCGGGGGCCACCGGCAGATGCTCGATACCGTATTCATCGCGGATAACGAAATTGGCCGCGTCGATGCTGATCACCTCCGCTGAGCGATTGCGGACGAGGATCTGCAAGGGCAGCACTGAATCGGAACGGCTGTGCCGGGAGATCTTGGTGCCCACCACCACGCTGACATTCTCGTCTGTGTTGACCCAGGCGAAGGGGTTCAATTTCTTGCCGTCAGCGGAATAGTGGGGATCGGACGACATCTTGACGATGCAGCCGCTGCTGACCAGGACGGTGGTCGCCAGCAACACGACCGCCAGGGCTGTTCTCCATTTCATGCGCTTCGCTCCCTTCATTTGCCTGCGGTTTTCCGTTGTCCCCAAAAGTATACAACACTCCACAGGCCGGGGATGCACTTCACCCCGGTCCGCAGAAAAGGATCGCGGATCTGTCGTGGTTTGAGGTCCGGGCGTGGCCTACTTCTGGCCGTGGTGCCCCGGCATGTACTGGGCCCTCTTCTGCTTGCGCCGTGGTCTGCCCACGAATGAGCGACCACCGAGCATCTCGTCCAGGGCCTCCCGTTCCTGCCGGCGCGCCTTGCGACGCTCTTCGCGAACAGCCTTCAGCCGTTCGCGCCCCCGCCGGGTGCTTTCCGACACGGACATCTGCGCCATGGCCCACCTCCTCCTTCTCCGGAGCCGCCGCTGACCGGCTCATTCCGGCCCCGGGGTCGAAAGATTCCAGATGGAATTGGTCTACTTTAGATGTAGGTCCCGGTCCCAACGAAGTCAAGGCCTGATTTCGGTCGCCTTCGCGGTGTTCTCGTTGACGGACACGCCCTGAAACTCTTACAATTCTCAACGATTATCACTACCCGATCACCGCCAGCACCGTCCCCCGCGAGGAGATGCCGTGGCCCAGGGCCTGATGGAGAAGATCGTCAACGTCAAGCGCAAGGAGTGGCGCCTGCTCTCCTGGCTGTTGCTCTTCTTTTTCTTCGAAAGCATCGGCACCGAAATCATGGATATCCTGGCCGTCTCCACCTTCCTCAAGGAGGCGGGCATCAGGAACCTGCCGCTGGTCTACATCTTCGACGAGGTGCTGCTGGCCTTCTTCCTCGTGCTCTACGGCATGGTGGTGGACCGCTTCGACCGGGCAAAGTTTGTCAACTACCTGCAGATCGGCTTCGCCGCCGCGCTGATCATGCTCTTCGCCGCGATCAAGGCCGGGGCCCCGGCCGCGGTGATCTCGGTGCTCATCTACGTGCTCAAATCATTGATCATCAGCGTACTCGAAGAAGCGTTCTGGCTGATGAACGACGACCTCTACGACGTGCAGGAGGCCAAGCGGCTCTATCCGATCATCAACCTCGGCGGCGTGGCCGGCGGCATGGTGGGCGGCGCACTGGTGGCCACGCTGCTCACCACCCTCGTGGAAGACACGAACAACCTGATCCCCATCGCCCCGGTGATGCTCATTGCCGGCGTGGTCTTCATCCACCTCGCCCGGCGCCGGGCACTGAAGGAAGGCCGGCTGGAGGGTGCGCCCGAGGCGGCGAAAACAGCCGGGCCCGGGACCGCCCCTGCACAAAAGAAGAAGAAAAAGAAGAAGGTGCCTCTGCGTGACGGCCTGCGCTTCATCCGCGAGACACCACTGTTCAAGTTCATCCTGATCATTTTCGTGCTCATGGGGGTGGTGGCCCCGCTGGGCGACTGGATGTTCGCCGCGGTGGCCGACACCGTCTTCGAGGACAAGAAATCCTATGCCACCTTCCTCTCGATCTACAAGACCAGCCTGACCCTGGTGGTCTTTATCGCACAGCTCTTCCTCTCCTCGAAGATCCTCACCCGGCTGGGACTCACCCGGGCCGGCCTATTCAGCCCGGTGAACAACGTGCTCAAATTCGGCGTGCTGCTGGGCTGGTTCAAGCTCGGACCGGTGATCTACGCCCAGGGCTCGAAGAAGCTGCTGGAAAAGGTTGTGACCAAGCCGGCCCAGCGAGTGCTCTTCGGCTTGGCCCCGCGGGAGAACAAGGGTCGGATCAAGATCTTCATCAAGACGATGAAGGGCAACGCGGCCATCGCCACGCTGCTGCTGCTCTTTGCCGTGCTGCACCTGCTGCCCATCGACCTCGCCGTGCCGGACAACCGCCTGCTGGTGGCCCGGGGCGTGGCAGCGGTCTGCCTGGTCCTTTCAGTGATCTGGCTGGTCACCGCGATGAAGCTGAAATCGACCTTCACGTCGAGCCTGATGGACATCCTGCAGAAGGAGGAGATCGACTTCGCCGCGCTGGAACGCGAGGACTTCCGCAGTTTCCTTGACCAGAAGTCAGTGGACTTCCTGCTGGCCAACCTGGAAAAGGGGGACGACAAGCGGGCGGTCTTCATTGCCGGATTGCTCGAGGAGATCGCTGACGAGCGGGTGCTGGACCAGGTGGTCCGTCTCTATCCCGAGAAGTCAGTAGCGGTGCAGGTGGCGCTGGTGCGCCTGGTGGGCCGGGTGGGCGGGGCCAGGGCGCGCTCGGCGCTGCAGCAGCTCTCACGGAGTTCAAAACCCGAGGTGCGGGCCGAAGCGGTGGCCGCCCTGGGCGCGGACCCGGAGACCGACGCCGCTGCCGAGATCGTGCCGCTGCTCAATGACCCGGACGAGGCGGTGCAGAGCGCGGCAGCCCAGGTGGTGCTCCGCTCCGCCGACATGGAGCTGCGCCGGAGAGGGCTGGCCGTGCTCCAGGGCATGCTGCGCTCGGACAAGCGCGAGGCGAGGCTGCGAGGTATCTTCCTCCTCGGCGAACTGGGGGTGAAGAAAAACAAGCATCTGCTCGAGGGCGCGATTGTCGACCCCGACCCCGAAGTTCGCCTGGCCTCCCTCGAGGCGCTGGGCAAGCTGGTGGAACCGGGCGAGGACGCCCGTTTCCTGCCCGAGATGGAACGTCTGCTCATCGACGAGAATCCCGAGATCAGGCTGGCCGCCGCGGCCCTCACCCGCATCGTGGGAGGTGCACAGGCCGTACGTCTGCTCGAAGGATGCCTCGACCAGAGGGGGTACAAGCTGCGGCGCCTCGCCGTGGAAGGATTGGCCGAGCTGGGCGAGGAAGGGCGCATGGCCCTGGTGCGCGCGGTGGGCGATGCGGCCGTGGGCCTGGAGACCCGTGAGCTCGCCCTGCAGACGGTGCGCACGAGCGGCTGGGGCGAAGAGGAGATGCGCACGAACTTCGTGCCCCTGGCCGAAAAGGAACTGCGCGATGTCTACTTGAGAACCTTCGAGCGTCGGGCCCTCAAACGGCTTGGGGAGCAGAACGAGTCGGTACGCCTGCTGCTGCGGACCCTCGACGATTTGGACGGGGAAGCATCGGCGCTGTGCATTTCGATCATCACCACCATGGCCAACCCGGAGAAGATCAAGCTGATCCGCAAGGCGTTGGCCAGCGGCACCCGGCAGACCCGGGCCAATGTGCTCGAACTGCTGGAAAGCGCGTCGGAAAGGAACCTCTTCAACCTGCTGATGCCCCTGTTGGACAACGTACCAGCGGAGCAGCTCCGTGAATTGGCACAGAAGCAGTTCCAGGCCGCCGAGCCCGAACCGGAAACAGTGATGCGCGCCCTGATCAGTTCGCGCAACGTCACCATGCGCCTGGCCGCGATCTACGCGGTGGGCGAACTGGGCCTGACGGGCCTGGCCGACGAGCTCCGGCGACTGGACGAAGACCCGTTTGCCGGGGAGAACCTCAAGGCAGAAGTGGCACGGGCACTCAGAGCACTGGAGCGCCGTTGATTTTCAGGTCGGCGGATGGTAGCATTTGATCCTGCGTTAAAACTATTTTTCAGTTTATGGCGACCCGGTGAAGGGTCCGGATCAAGCCTCATCCAGTCACGATCCGTCGGGAGAAGCGCAGCTCATGGTGAACATCAGGTATTACGATTTCCGTGATCTCTTCCTCGCCCCGCGTGTCGGCCTTTCGGGCAAGAAGATCTGGGTCGCCTTCTGCGGGCTGCTGCTGGCCCACCTGGGCTACGCGGTCTTCACGTACCTCGCCCGCATCGCTACCGGAATGACGCTCGGCGGCATCTGGTCCACCCAGGGGCTCTGGCCGGTACCGGCCTTTTTCCAGTACACCTGGGCCGGATGGACGCTTCAGCTGATCGGGCTGGGCTTTGCCGGTATCGTGCTGCTGCTGGCGGCCGCGGCGGTGTGCAACATGGCCTGCCAGCAATTCAAGGGGGATGACTTCTACTCCACCAACGATGCCTGGGCCTTCGCCCGCAGCCGCTGGCTGGCCCTGGTGCTGGCACCACTGGTCATCATCGGCCTGCTGGGCCTGCTCATCGGCGCCGGGCTGCTGCTCGGGCTCATCGGCCGGATTCCGGGGCTCGGGCCGGTGGTGGTGGCCCTGCACATGCCGCTAGTGATCTTCTTCTCCATGGTCGGCGCCTTCTCCGCCCTGGTCTTCTTCACCCACTTCGCCCTCGGGCCGGCCATCATCGGCACCACCTCCGGGGACGCTATGGACGTCCTTGTCCAGCTCTTCTCCTGCGCCTGGTCCCAGCCCTGGCGCTTCCTCACCTACCAGGCCCTGCTCAAGGTGATCTCCATCTTCTCCGTGCACGTCCTGGTGATCTTCGTCATCGGCGGGATGTGGATCGGCCGCTGGATCATCGCCCCGGCGATGGGCCGCGGCTTCATCCAGATGCTGCAGATCGGCTACGATTTCGCTCGCTTCCGCTGCCCGGTGACCTCCACGGCCTGCACCGTGGCCCGGGACAGTCTGGGCATCGACCTCGCCTCGCGGCTCCCAGCGCTGCAGCAGCGCTGCCTCGACATGCTTTTCGCCGCCGACCTCACGGGCGCCGGGGCGGGGGTCTCCGCCGCCGGCTACATCTTCGGCGTGATCCTCTTCCTCATCATCATCGCCGTCACCGGCTACTTCTTCGCCACCTGGTTCACCGGCCAGACCATCGTCTACCTCATCCTGCGCAAGCATAAGGACGGCGAAGACCTGCTGGAGTATGACGAGGAGGATGACTGGCAGCCGGCGGGATTCGAGGTGGATGATGGGGGGGAAGAAGAAGAGGCCGACAGCATCCCCGCCGATCACCGCTGATTCCATCAATCGATTCCCGCCAACGTCATCCTCGTGTGCCGGACCGCTGGATGGCACGGATCACCGAACCGTTTCTGCCGCCGGATCGAGCGAACGCCCTTCGTTTCATTAATGTGGATATAAAATAATCATTGACTAAACAGGCTAATTTACCTATTAATGAACAAGCAGTCACCTGCAACTCAAGGTGCACGAGCAAAGGTCCGGAAACGGACCGGACAACCGGGCTGACCCCTACGACAAATGCACACCATGCACGACGGTTCCGGGGATGGGCCGACCCCGTAAGACGTCGCCTCCTGCTCCAGTGCTCCAGCGGCCAGGATCAGCGCGCCAAACGCATTGCCTGAAATCCAAACACCTAAGTGAAGCACCGGCGCCGCACCATCTCGTTTAAGTGGCTTAAAGTGGCCGGCGCGCGGCGCCAGAGGTGCCGGAGGACGGACGCAATGGCACGAGCCCCCCCAGCGGCGGCCGCAGGGCTGACGGCAATACCGGCGAACGCGCCGGCACGGCGTGCCCCCACCGTTTTCCCGGAACGTCCGTTCCCATGAGGAGTGAGAACATGATCCAGAGGAGAGGCTTCATCATCTTTTGCATGATGGCCCTGTGTGCCGCCGGCACGTGGGCTCAAACCCACACGCCGGTCAATACGGCGGCGCCAGTGCAATCCACACTGATCACCACGAGCAATTCCGCTACCGCCAAGCCCATGGTTGCGCCCGGAAAGCAAATTCCCAATCTTGATCGCGTGGGCGGTGAGGACATCGCCACCGCCCTTCCCATACCCGCCCTCCCCTATTACGACACCGGCGATACCTGCGGGTTTATCGACGACTATGACGAGGTCTGTCCGTTCACCGGCTCAACTTCGCCTGATGTCGTCTACTCCTTCACGCCGGCCGCGGACATCTGCGTCACCATCGACCTCTGCACTTCCGAGTACGACACGAAAGTGTATGTGTATGAAAATGCCTGGACGCCGGGCGCCCCGTTTGCCTGCAACGACGACGGCGACTGCAGTCTCAGTTACCGCTCGAAAATCGAGCAGTTGTTCCTCGCCGGCGGCAACACGTATTACATCGTGGTCGACGGATACGGGGGCGGTTGCGGAGTCTACTACATGGACATCTTCGAGGTGGACTGCCCGGTGTTCTGCGACGCCACCTGCCCTCCCGGCGGAATCCCCGAGGGCGAGCCGATCTGCGGCGACGACTATGAAGACATGTTCAACGGCGGGTGCAACTCCATCACGCCGGTCTTCTCCCATGTGTCCGACGGTGATGTGATCTGCGGCGAATCAGGCACCTACATCTTCGAAGGCTCGGATTATCGCGACACCGACTGGTATGAAATCGGCATGGGAAGCGCGGGAACGCTTTCCATGACCTGCTGTGCCGACTTCCCGCTCCTGATGTTCATCATTCAAGCGGCGGGGCCCGGCGACTGCAGTTCGTACACTATCCTGACCAGCATCACCGCCGAAGCGAACGAGGAAGTCACGCTCAGCGCCGACGTGGGCAATGGCTGGTACTGGCTCTGGGTCGGTCCATCAGTGTTCGAGGCCGTACCCTGCGGCTCACAGTACACAATGACCGTGGACACCGGCGGCGTTTTCCCGCCAACCATTGACTGCGGGCTGGCCATCGTACCCACCACTGGAGAACTGCCGCTGCACACCTCCTTCTCCGTGACAATGTCCAACCTCCTGCCGCCGCCGGCGGGCCGGCCCGGCGGCCGCGTTGTCGCCGCCCGAATCGACCTCACGACGGCGAGCGGACTGTATTTCCCCAACTGGCGGGGCGGTCACACCAACGTGCCGTGGATGTCCAGCGAAGTATACGACTGGGGTTTCACCCTTCCGGAATTCCAACAACTCCTCGGCGACAACCTGTTCCACCTGGCGGTCGAAGACGTGACCTATGCGCCGTACAATCAGCCGCCCTACCCGCCGTCCGGCACCACGTGCATGGCCGACGTGGTGGTCACCGCGTATGAACCGTGCGAGGGGGACACTATCGACCTTGCCATTCCGGTGGACCAGCTGCCGTACAGCGCCACCGGCGATACCTGCTCCTGCTTCGACGACTACGACGAGGTCTGCCCGTATACCGGCTCCACTTCGCCGGACGTGGTCTACTCGTTCACACCGGCGTCGGACATGTGCGTCACCATCGATCTCTGCACCTCCGAGTACGATACCAAGGTGTACGTGTATGAAAACACCTGGACGCCGGGCGCCCCGTATGCCTGCAACGACGACGCCGACTGCAGTCTCAGCTACCGCTCGAAGATCGAGCAGTTGTTCCTCGCCGGCGGCAACACGTATTACATCGTTGTCGACGGCTTCGGGGGCGCCTGCGGGGTTTACACCATGGACCTCTTCGAGGTGGACTGCCCGGTGTTCTGCGATCCCGCGTGCCCGCCCGGCGGCATTCCCGAGGGTGAGCCGCCCTGCGGCGACGAATACGAGGACGTATTCAACGGGGGGTGCAATTCCGTTCCGCCGGTGTTCTCCGATGCGGCTATCGGTGACGTGATCTGCGGCGAATCGGGAACCTTCCTCTTCGATGGCTCCAGTTACCGCGACACCGACTGGTACCTCGTGACCATGGTGGAGAGCGGCACGCTCTCGATGACCTGCTGCGCCGACTTCCCGCTCCTGATGTTCATCATGGACGTCGGTTCCGGGGACTGTGTCGACTACGCTGTGCTCAACAGTATCAGCGCGGAGGCGCTCAGCGAAACCTATCTTGAGGCCTTCGTGTCGCCCGGCGACTACTGGCTCTGGGTTGGGCCGTCCGTGTTCGACGGTGTGCCCTGCGGTGCCGAGTATACCTTCACTATCGGCTTTGAACCAGTCGTCGGTTCGTGCGAAGACGACACCGTGGACCTCGGGCCGATGATGTGCGGTGATGTGCTCAACGTCACCGGAGACACCACCGACGCCACCAACTGGTGCGGCAACGCCTCCGGGGATCACTTCTACCAATTCGAGGTGCAGGAGGAAGGGCTGTACACGATCACCACCTGCGGTACGTTCGACGACTACTACGACACCTATCTCAGGCTCTATGACGACACCTGCTGCGGCAACCAGATCTTCTATAACGACGACGGCTGCGTCGGCGGTTCATCGTCCCTCCTCTCCACCATGGAGACGACCTTGGCCATTGGGACCTATGTGATCCAGGTCGAGGGCTATTCTTCGAATGAGGGCGTGTATGACCTGACCGTCAGCTGCGCTGTCCCTCCACCTGAATAGGCCTCAAACACCGGCCGTGGTTCTCCGCGGCCTTCACCCGCAGCGACTCCGCGCCCCCGGGCACCGGTCTCGAGGGCGCGGGACCGCTGCACCGATCCCGCTTGCGGCGGGGCACCGAACCTGGAGAACCGAAGACGACCGGCGACATCGGGAGTGCTCCCGTCGACCGCCCAGGGGGCCGATACCACCCTATTCCAGACGGCCCAGGTCGACCTTTTCCGCGATTTCCACCAGTTCCGCTTTCGTGACGATCTCATCGCCCATGTAGGGTTTGTTGTAACCGATGACCAGGTACGAAGCCCCGCCTTTGAGGTAGACCACCAGGCCGCCGTTCTTTTCAGTGCCGGCATGGTAGAAAACGGCTTCGTGCTCCTGAACCGTCAGGTTTTCCGTGTCGAAGAATTCCACGTCCGTCTTGTTCTGAAGATTGAATGCTATGACCGTCTGGGGGCCCTTCTTGAAAACCGCGTAGGCATTCTCCCCGTCTTCACCCGATTCATCGAGCTCGAATCCGGAAGGCAGGGCCTTTTCAACCGCTTCGATGAGCATGGCCGGACTTGTCCCGGCCACTGCCGGACAAACACCGGAACAAACGATAAATCCCACCAGCACAACTGACCAAACTGCTCGCCTCATCTCTTGATCTCCTTCCATCGAGTATTAAAAACCGCACTCATATACCGCACCGCGGGCGCGAGGTCAATCAGCGAAAAGGCCCATCGTTTTTCTTCAGGGGGATCGAGGTGTCTTCCGGCTCGACAACTGGTAAGGGGGGCGAAGCCATCAGGCCCTTTGGCGGGACCGGCCAAATCAGCACTCGGTAATATTGATCGCCAGACCGCCGGTTGACGTTTCCTTGTACTTCTTCATCATGTCCTCGCCGGTCTGCCGCATGGTCCGCATCACCTGGTCGAGCGAGACCATCGATTCGCCTGTGGTGCGCATGGCGATGCGCAATGCATTGACCGCCTTCACCGCCCTCCCGATTCGATCCATCGTACTTGCAGAATAGAGGGGAAGCCTACCCGGTGATCAAGCCGAGGCTGCCGCTTCGACGGCACCTGCATCCACCAGCTCCGGCACGCTGACCGCCGCCTGGAGCATGCGGCCCTGGACCATGTCGATGGCGGCGTGAATCAGCATGGCCACCGGCAGCGACCCGGTGAAGACCACCACCAGCGCCATCACCAGCCCCACCAGGCCGGTGCGCAACACGCCGGCAGCGCCCTGGTAGGCGTGGGCCAGGCCGAAGAGCACCGAGCTCACCACCACTGCGGGCCAGAGACCGATCACGCCGGCCAGGGCGGTCATCATCAACCCGCGGTAGAGGACCTCCTCGCAGATACCGGCGGTGATCGAGACCCGGTAGAACTGAGGCAGCTCCGCACGGGTGTGTGGTGATACCAGTACGAGGTCGCCCAGTTGCTCACGCACCTGGGCCAGGCCCTTGGGGCTGTCCGTCACACGCCAGGTGTAAACGACAAACCCTGCAGCGGCCGCCAGGCTCACCGCCACGGCCAGCCACTGCAGGCCCGACACCTGGAAGTGCAGGCCGATCTCCGCCGCGCTGCGGCCCATCAACAGCCACCAGGCGAGGAAGAAACCCGTCACACTCCACTCGAAGACGTTGGTCAGAAAATAGAACTTCCGCCGAGCGGCCGGCAGTTTCCCCGCCGGTGTGCGGCGCAGTGCAGCCATGTCTCTGCGCCCGAGCAAGGGCATCAGGACGGTGAAACCGAGGAGCAGGACGATGAGGAATACAAATTCATTGACGGTCATGTGGATCTCCTTATTCGACACCGGTGCGGCGGCCCCGCAGCGGCGCGAGCAGCAAGGTCAGTGAAACGAACCGGTCGCCGGGACCGGGTTCCTGGTCGGCATCGGTGAGCTCGCGGACCAGGTCGAGCACGGCGTCGATACGCTGATTGAGCTCTGCCAGCACCGAATCCGGGGCACGGAGGTGCATGCGCATGCCGAAGATATTGCGGCGTGGCCCCTCGTCGCAGACGTCGTCCCGTTCGACAGCGGCGGCGAAGTCGCGGTCGGCCATGCGCAGCGCAGCGCTCATCGCCTTGACAGCGTGGTCGATGGCCTCGGGATCGGTGCGGTCAACGTCCAGGTCGAGGAGATGCTCGGTGAGTTCGTAGACCGTTTCGAAGCGCTTGCCCTTGGGCCGCGTGCCGGCCTGGCGAAGGACACCCGCATCCTCGAGTACCTGGACATGGTGGTAAAGCGAGGTGGCCGGGCGGCCCAGCCGGGCGGCCATGTCCGAGATGGAAAGGCCGCCGGGTTCGGTGAAGATGCCCACCAGTTCCATTCGCAGTGGCGAGGCCAGGGCGGCGTGCACCGCGGTTCCGATGTCTTGTTCCTTGTTCATGGTATACAAGGTACATGATATTTTTGATTTTTTCAATATATTCGAATATATAAATTTTGATCCCGTAATTGATTCGTTTTCATATAGTTGAATTTTCAAAGGAGACGTCCACTCCACAAGAGCCACTCCCCTGCCCTCACCTTGACCCCTGTCAGCCCTCGTGATAGTTTTCACGATGTTCCGCCGGCCTGCCAGGCTGGCCGATCTTCTCCCCCGGACCATCGTTGCCCCGAATCCGCTTCCGGCGGGGCGTCCAACCCGGATAGCCTAAGATGAGCGGACCGCACCAGATCGTTCTCCTTCCCGCGCAACAGAGCTATCTCCGTCTTCCCGGCCCGCTGCTCCAGTTGCTGATGCTGCTGGTGGCACTGGGGGCCTTTGCCTGGATCAGCAACCGCCG
>Ga0180436_10000782_pt1 | contig 32056 bp, 19 predicted proteins | sample SS_ome_2_FD_132434 | JGI IMG/M metagenome (GOLD analysis project Ga0180436, IMG submission 132434) | Hypersaline lake sediment archaeal communities from the Salton Sea, California, USA - SS_3_S_2 metaG | ecosystem: Environmental > Aquatic > Non-marine Saline and Alkaline > Hypersaline >... | reverse complement strand
CGGTCTACTCGCTGATCAGCTTCAACCAGAACCAGCAGAACTTGGCCGCCGGGCTGACCCAGGGCAAGTCGTTCTCCGAGTCGATTTACGACACGATCTTCGACAAGAAGGCGATCTACGAGGTGATGCTGGAAACGCCGCTGGCCGAGCTGACGCCGGCGGACGACCCCGAGCTGTTCTTCAAGGTGATGAGCTACAAGGGCCGCGGCTTCGTGGTCAGCCTGCGCGAGGCGATGGGCCACGAGCGCTTCCGCGCCCTGATCGGCGAGCTGCTGGCCCGCTACCGCCATGGCCACTACACCTTCGACGACCTGCGCCGTACGGCCGAGGAGGTCAGCGGCCGGGACCTGGGGCCGTTCTTCGAGCAGTGGACCCACCGCACCGACCTGCCGGGCTTCAAGGTGGTGGAGAGCAAAGCTTACCGCATCGCCGGTGACGACGAGATCCCCCGCTACCAGCTGGTGCTCCAGCTGGCCAACGAGGAGGAGACCGGCGGCTTCGCCATCGTCACCTTCCACACCCGCGAGGACGAGATCGAGCGACGGCTGACGATCAACGGCGGGGAGACGGTGGAGGTGGCCCTGGTGGCCTCCGACGAACCCCAGCGGGTGGTGGTGGACCCGATCCTCGCCCGCAACCGGGAACGGATCGAAAAGGAATTCACCCTGCCCGAAGAGCCGGTGACCGCCGAACCGCTGGAGCAGGTGGCGGTGGTGGCCGTGGAGCAGGTGGAGCGGACGGCCGAGGTGATCGTCGACGACCTGGACCAGGGCTTCAGCCTGGCCGGGGAGGGCGGCGGGGGCCTGCTGCGCTGGCGCTCCGGCGGGGGAGAGGACGGCGAGGCGCCCGAGATCCCCGAGTACATCCAGGGCCTGCCCGACGAGTGGTCCAACTGGACCAGCGACGAGGCCTATGGGCTCTACAACCAGACGATGAAGGTCAAGGCCGGCGGCGAGGGCGAGTTCTCCGCCCGCTGGGCCGCCGAGCTGCCCCGCCGGGGCCGCTACGAGGTCTTCGTCTATATCGGCGTCGAGGGCGAGGACCTGCGCGCCCGCCCCGAGGACGAGAAGCTGGGCAGCGACTACCGCTACACCATCGAAAGCGATGACGGCGACGAGACGGTGAGTTTCGACGCCGCCGCCGCCGAGGAAGGCTGGAACAGCCTGGGCACCTTCTTTTTCTCGCCGGACAACGAGGCGGTGGTGCTGCTCGGCGACGAGGCCGACGGCGCGGTGATCGCCGACGCGGTGAAGTTCACCTTCGCGGACAAGGAGGAGGAAAGCGAATGACGGGCAGAGACTCACGGACCGCGTTCGCCGCGGTGCTGATCATCATTCCGCTGCTCCTTGCCGCGGCGGGCTGCGGCGACCAGGAATCCACCGCCGGCCTGGAGGTGAAGATCCCGGTGCGGGTGGAAGAGGCGGGGCGCGGCGACATCGCCGAGTACCTCTCCACCACCGGCACGGTGCGGGCGGTGCGCGAGGTCACGCTGGAAGCGCCGATCACCGGCTACCTGACCCTGGGCCGGCTGGGCGGCGAGGGCCGCCGCCTCGTCGAGGGCGACCCGGTGAAGAAGGGCCAGATGGTGGCCCTGCTGGACAGCGAGGAAACGCGGGTCAACAAGAAGAGCGGCATCGACGCCCGCCGGGCCGAGCTGCAGAAGGCGCAGAGCGACTACGAACGCTACAAGCGGCTTTACGACGAGGGCTTCGTCTCCGAGCAGGAGATGCGCAACTACGAAAGCGCCCTGGCCACCGCGCAATACAACTACGACAACACGCTGATCGTCGAGGAGCAGACGCGGATCACGGCCCCGATCTCCGGCCGGCTGACCTGGCTGACCCGCGAGGTGGACGGGGCCAAGATCACCGCCGGCGAGGAGCTGGCCGAGGTGATGGACTTCGACGATGTGCTGGCCGACCTGGAGCTGCCCGGGGGCGACATCGCCCGGATCGAGGTGGGCATGCCGGTGAAGGTGACCAACTACGCCTACCCCGACCAGGTTTTCGAGGGCACGGTGCGCTACATCAGCCACACGATCCAGGCCCAGTCGCGGACCTTCCGCGTGGAAGTGCTGCTGAAGAACGACGGGGGCCTGATCCGGCCCGGGATGTTCGTCAAGGCCGACGTGGTCACTCGCGCCCGGGAGGGCGCGCTGGTGCTGCCGCGCCACGCGGTGGTGGTGCGCAACAACCGCCCGGCGGTCTTCGTCGTCTCGCGGCAGAAGGCCGAGATGCGCGAGGTGGTCACCGGTATCCAGGACGAGGAGAAGATCGAGATCCTCTCCGGTATCGAGGACGGTGAACGGGTGGTGGTCCAGGGCTACGAGACGCTCAAGGACAAGACGCCGGTGAAGGTCAACTCCTGATGAAAGCCATAGCCAACCTGGCGGTCCGCTTCCCGGTCACCGTGGTGATGATCTTCGCCGGGGTGCTGCTCCTCGGCTGGATCTCCCTCGACCAGCTGGGCATCGACCTGCTGCCCGACATCTCCAGCCCCAAGGTGGTGGTGGTCCTCGAGTCGGGCAACCGGCCGCCGCGGGAGATGGAGGACGTCTTCGGTGAGCAGCTGGAGTCCCGGCTGAGCACGATCAGCGGCGTCTCCCGCGTCTCCTCGGTCTCCCGGGTCGGCTCGATCATGGTCACGGTGGAGTTCTACTGGGACACCGACATGGACTTCGCCCTGCTCGAGGTGCAGAAGAACATCGGCTACCTGCAGGCGGACCGCGAAGTGGACCGCCTCTCCATCCGCCGCTTCGACCCCCAGGCGGCACCGGTGCTGCGCGTGGGCATGTTCCCCGCCGACGGCGGCGGCGAGGGCGGGGCCGACCTTGACGAGCTGCGGCGGCTGGCCGAGGACTACGTGCGCCCGGCCCTGGAGCGGCTGCGCGGCGTTGCCGCGGTGCGCATCTCCGGGGGCCGCGAGCGCGAGGTGATCGTGGAGACCGACGAGTTCCAGCTCGACGCCTTCGACATCACCGTGGACGACGTGGCCGCCCGCATCGAGCAGGCGAACCTCGACACCTCCGGCGGCACGCTGGAGGAGGAGGGCCGGATCTACGTGATCAAGGGCGTGGGCCGCTTCACCGACCTCGACCAGCTGAGGGGCCTCACCGTGGCCTACCTCGACCGCAGCAAGGCGCCCTCGGACCTCCTTTCCACGGACACCGCCTTCGACCCGCTCAAGGTGCCGGTGCCCCTCTCCCGGGTTGCCCGGGTCTACTACGGGGACAAGGAGGTGCGCAACCTGGTGCGCATCAACGGCATCGAGGGCGTGGGCCTCTCGGTGCACAAGGAGGGCGGCAGCAACACGGTGACGGTGAGCGGCGACGTGCGCGAGACCCTGGAGACCCTGTCCCGCTCGCTGCCCGGGGTGAGCTTCGAAGTCGTGCGCGACCAGGCCCGTTTCATCAGCGGCTCGATCCGCGAGGTGCAGGAGCAGGCGCTGATCGGCGCGCTGCTCGCCGTGGTGATCCTCTTCCTCTTCCTGCGCAGCTTCGGCGCCACGCTGGTCATCTCGCTGGCCATCCCCCTCTCGATCATCGCCACCTTCGTGCTGATGTACTTCGCCGGGCTGAGCCTGAACATCATGACCCTCGGCGGGCTGGCCCTGGGGGTGGGCCTGCTGGTGGACAACGCCATCGTGGTCATCGAGAACATCTTCCGCCACCTGCAGGCGGGCAAGGGCAGGATCGAAGCGGCCATCGACGGCGCCGGCGAAGTGGGCGGCGCGATCTTCGCCTCCACCCTGACCACCTGCGTGGTCTTCCTGCCGGTGGTCTTCATCGGCGACATCACCGGCGAATTGCTCAAGGAGCAGGCCTTCACGGTGAGCATTTCGCTGCTCTGCTCGCTGGTCGTGGCCATGGTGCTCATCCCCATGCTCGCCTCGCGGGTGCTCAAGCAGAAGCGGGCCGACGCGGAGACGGTGGGTGGCGAACTCGTGGTGCGCTCGAGGGCTTACCACGGCCTGCTCGGCTGGGCGCTGAGCCACAAGCTGATCGTGGTGCTGGTCACCCTGGCCCTGGGCCTGCTCGCCGCCGAGGGCTTCCGGCGCGGCGGCACCGAGTTCCTGCCCCGGGCCGACCAGGGCGAGTTCGGCATCCGCCTCGTGCTCCCCGAGGGGACGCTGGTGGAGCGCACCGCCGCGGTCTCCGGCTTCGTCGAGGAGCTGCTGCTCTCCAACTTCGGCGAGGAGATCGCCGCGGTCTACAGCGACATCGGCAAGCGGCGGCTGGAGGACGAGCTGCTCACCGAGGAGGTGTGGGACGAGAACACCGCGCTGGTGCTCGTTTCGCTCAAACCCTTCGGCGAGCGCGAGCTGCACACCGCGTCGATGATCAACGCCATCGACCCGGTGCTGCGCGAGGTCCCCGGGCTCGAAGCGACCTACACCCTCGGCGAGACCGCCCTGCAGCAGACCATCGGCTCGGGCGACGCGCCGGTGAGCATCGAGGTGCGGGGCCAGGACGTGGACCGGCTGCAGGAGATCAGCGGCCAGGTGGCGGCCCAGCTGGAGGAGATGGGCGCGGCGGGCAAGGGCATCTACAACGTGCGCACCAGCTTCCAGGGGGGCCGGGAGGAGCTGGCGATCCACGTCGACCGGCTCACCGCGGCGAGCCTGGGCCTCGACGTGACCACGGTGACCCGGCTGGTCAAGCGCAAGCTCTACGGCGAGGAGATCTCGATCTTCCGCGCCGAGGACGAGGACCGGGACATCGCCATCCGCCACCCGATGATGGGCCTCGACGGGCTGCTCAGCCTGGAAATCGAGAACCCCACCGGCACGCGGGTGCTGCTGCGGGACATCGCCCGGGTGGAGAGCGAGAGCGGCCCGCGGGAGATCCTGCGGCGCGGCCAGTCGCGGGTGGGCCTCGTGCAGGCCGACCTGGTGGAAGGGGTGACGCTGAGCGAGGTGAGCGTGGAGATCGGCGAGCGGCTGGCGGCGATGAACGTGCCGCGGGGCTACCGCTTCATGGTCGGCGGCGAGGAGCTGCGGCGCCAGGAGTCGTTCGCCAAGCTGCGCTTCGCCATGCTGCTGGCCCTGCTCCTCGTCTACATGGTGATGGCCTCGCAGTTCGAGTCGCTGGTCCATCCCTTCACCATCATGCTCACCATCCCCATGGCCGGGGTGGGGGTGGCGGCGGTCTTCTATTTCGCCGGCCTGCCGCTGTCGGTGATGGCCTTCATCGGCATCATCATCCTCGCCGGCATCGCGGTCAACGACGGGATCATCCTCGTCGACTACGTGGGTCTTCTGCGCCGCAAGGGGATGAAGCGCCGCGAGGCACTGCTCGCCGCCGGCCAGGCGCGGCTGCGGCCGATCATGATGACCAGTTCCACCACGATCCTCGCCCTGCTGCCCCTCTCGCTGGGCTTCGGCGAGGGGGCCGAACTGCGGGCGCCGCTGGCCTACGCGATCATCGGCGGGCTGGTCACCTCCACCATTCTCACCCTGCTCGTGCTGCCGGTGGCCTACGACCTCATCGACCGCCTGCGGCCCCGGCGGAGGAGAGGGGCTGACGCGTGAACCTGCCCACCCTCGCCATCAAGCGCCCGGTGACCACGGTGATGTTCTTCATCGCCCTGGGGGTGCTGGGCGCGATCAGCTACACCACCCTGCCGGTGCAGTTGATCCCCAACTACATCTACCCCAAGATGTTCGTCTACGCCGGCTATCCCGGCGCCTCGCCGGAAAAGGTGGAGGAGGACCTCATCGAGCGGCTGGAGGCCGAGATCGCCACCCTCGAGGACATCGAGGAGATCGAGGCCCGCTCGAGCCAGAACTACGGGCTGATCACCGTCTCCTACAAACTGGGCACCGACCTCAATTACGCCTACCTCAAGCTGGAGCAGAAGGTCAACGGGCTCATCGGCCTGCTGCCCGACACGGCCACGCTGAGCGTGGAGCGCTTCGACACCTCGGCCTTCTCCAACTTCGTCATGCAGCTCAACGTGGCCGGGCCCGGGGGCCAGCCCTACGTGCGGCGGCTGGCCGAGGACCGCATCCAGCCGCGGCTGGAGTCGGTGAACGGGGTGGTCAGCGTGCAGGTTTTCGGCGGGAAGAACCTCGGCGTGCAGGTGACCCTCGACGAGGACCGCCTGCGCTCCTACGGCATCATGCCGACCCAGGTGCTGGCGGCGCTCAACAGCCAGCACCGGCGGCGGGAGTTCGTCGGCGAAGTGGACGTGGGGGGCCGGCGGCAGTTCGCCATGGTGGAAGGGCGCTTCACCTCGCTGCAGGAGATCCGCGACCTGCCGCTGCGCACCGAGGGCGGCACGGTGTACCTCCGTGACGTGGCCCGCGTGGAGGAGGCGGCCGACCGCCAGACCCAGGTCTCGCGTGTGGACGGGCACCCCACGGTCAGCGTGCTGATCCAGAAGGACGAGCAGTCGAACCTCATCGAGGTGGCCCGGCGGCTGCGCGAGGAGATCGCGGCGATCAACGAGGAGCAGGGGCCCGCCGGCGTGCGCGTGAGCACCGCCTTCGACAGCGCGGAGATGATCGAGAAGGACATCGCCCGGGTGAAGAGGCTGGCCCTCTCCGGCGGCGGACTGGCCCTGCTCATGCTGCTCATCTTCCTCAAGCGGCCCATGCCGGTGCTCGTGGTGGCCCTCTCCATCCCCGTTTCGCTGCTCGTGACCTTCAACCTCATGGCCGCCGCCGGGTTGGCCATCGACGTGCTGACCCTCATCGGCCTGACCCTCTCCATCGGCCTGCTGGTGGACAACGCCATCGTGGTGCTGGAGAGCATCACCCGGCACCGCGAGCGGGGCCGCCAGCGACTGGAGGCGGCGGAGCGCGGCAGCTCCGAGGTATGGAAGGCGATCATCGTCGGCACGGTGACCACGGTGGTGGTCTTCACGCCGCTGCTCTGGGTCAAGACCGAGTTCACCGAACTCTACAACGACTTCGCCCTGGCGATCATCTTCCCCCTGATCATTTCCCTGCTCGTGGCGGTGACCCTGGTGCCCATGCTGGCCAGCCGCCTGGGCCGGAAGCGGGATGCCGGGCCGGCCTTCGACCGGGCGGGGGCGCGCAAGCCGCCGCGGCGGGTGCTGCAGCTCTACACCCTGCTGCTCAAGCAGCTGGCCCGGCACCAGGTGCTGGCCACCTTCTCCTTCTTCGCCCTGCTCGTGCTCACCGTGCTGGTGACCACGCCGATCATCCTTTTCCTCTTCGCCGCCAGCCAGCCGCCGAACAACCGCATCGAGATGATGCTGGAGATGCCCGAGGGCACCGACCTCGACTCGACCCTGGCCATCACCTCGCAGCTGGAGGCGCTGACCCTCGACCTGCCGGACCGCAAGCTGACCACCTCCACCGTGCGCGAGGGCGAGGCCTACGTCACCGTGGAGCTGCTGCCCGAGGACGAGCGCACCTCGGAGCAGTCGCTGGGCGCCATCCGGCGGCGGCTGCGCGAGCGGACGCGGGAGCTGCGCGAGTCGAGCGCCGCGGCGATCTACTTCGACCGCTCGCAGTTCCAGGGCGCCGCCGGCGGGGGCGACGACGACGGCGGGGCGGGGGGACTGCTCGGCCTCACCCCCTCGCTGGAGACGGTGGTGCTCGCCGGCGAGGAGATGCCGCGGCTGGTGGCCCTGGCCGACGAGGTGGAATACCGGCTGCGGGAGATCGAGGGCGTGGACCCGGCGACGATCCGCCTCGACGTGGAGAAGGCCACCCCCGAGGTGCGGCTGGAGGCCCGCTACCGCGACCTGTCGGCCTGGGGGCTCTCCATGCGCGACGTGATGGGCCTGCTCTGGATGGCCCGCCGCGACGGGGACCGCCTGACCTACCCCTACCGTGACCGGGAGGGCAACGAGATGGAGATCCGGGTGCGACTGGGCGAGCAGGGGGAGTGGAGCTTGCGCGACCTGCGCGACCTCTCCATCCCCACGCCCAACGGCGAGTTCGTGCGCGTGGCCGAGCTGATGGACTTCCGCCGGGACGCCGGGCTGCCCGCCCTGCTGCGCCACCAGGGCAGCCACCGCATCCGCCTGAGCTACGGCTACGGCCAGGACGTGCTCGACACCCAGAGCCGGCTCGAGGAACTGCGCGGGGACGTGGACCAGCTGCTGCTCTCCATCCCCCTGCCCCGGGGCTACACCCTGACCACCGAACGGGAGGACGAGGAGACCGGCACCTGGAAGTTCATGCTCTACGTGGCGCTGATCCTCGTCTACATGATCCTCGCCGCCGCCTTCGAGTCCTTCGACCTGCCGCTGCTCATCCTCTTCACCATCCCCATGGCGCTGATCGGGGTGCTCGTGCTGCTGGCGGTCACCGGCGTGGGCCTGGGGCCGCTGGTCTTCCTCGCCCTGCTCGTGCTGCTGGGCATGGTGGTGAACAACGGCATCCTGCTCATCGACTACGCCCGGCAGCTGGTGCGGCGGCACGGCTTCCGCCCCGAGCGGGCGATCATCGCCTCGGGCCGGGCCCGCTTCCGCCCGGTGATCATGACCGCCACCACCACCATGGTGGGCATGCTGCCCCTGGCCATGCGCGTGGGCGGCGAGAACGAGATCTGGCCCCCCTTCGCCATCGCGGTGATCGGCGGCATGGCCACCGCCACCGTGGGCACCCTGCTGCTCATCCCCATGGGCTTCCTCTCCTTCCGCCACATCGGCCGCTGGATCCGGCAGTCCCTGGGCCTGCCCTGGGCGCTGCTCGGCACCCTGGCGGCCGCCGCCGCAGCCTGGGCGCTCTACGTGCAGCTGGGCTGGGTCACCTCGGAGGTCTGGCGCATCATCTTCGTCCTGCCCCTCTGGTTCGGCGGCCTGGGGCTGGTGCGCTTCGGGCTCTGGCTGGCCCGTGGCAAAGAGCGGCGGGAAGCACTGGACGGCGAAGCGTCGCTGGCGATCAGTATCCGGCGACTGAAAAAGATCTACGGCGAGGACGGCCCGTTCCTCCGCGGCTGGAAGCAGCACGCCCGCTTCCTCGGGCACGCCCGTCAGCGGCAGATGGCCCTGGGTACGCGCCGGCGACTGGCCCTGGACCTCTACTGGAAGGTGCCGTTGCTCGTCCTGCTCTTTTTCCTGCTGGGCTACTTCGAGAACCGCTTGTGGCTCTTCATCTTCATCGGCATCACCTGGTGGTTCGTCCGCGACTTCATCGTCACCCTCAGCGTGCTCTGGCGGCTGCGCCGGGGGGGCGAACCGGCGCCGGGAACGCCGCTGCGCTTCAGCGAAACCCGCTGGCTCGAACGACTCTTCGGCCTGGCCCTGGCCGCCCTGGCCCTGGTCCAGGCCCACGTGGCCTGCGAGCTGAACTGGATCTTCACCCTCACCTTCACCGCCCTGCTCGGCCTGGGCACATTGGCCCTGACCACCGGCGCACGGCTGAAGCGGGGCGAGACGAGCACCGAGGGGCGGGGGGGCAGCATCTTCCGGCGCATCGCCCGCACCTGGCGGCGCCTGGTGTCCGCCATCCCGCGGGTGGGCCGGGAGAAGGAGCGGGTGGCCGCACTGCGCGGGCTGTCGCTGGAGATCGGCTCGGGGATGTTCGGCCTGCTGGGCCCCAACGGCGCGGGCAAGACGACCCTGATGCGCGTGATCTGCAACATCTACGAGCAGAGCCGGGGCACGGTGTCGATCAGCGGCCACGACCCGCGGGAGCACCGGGACGCGGTGCAGAGCCTGGTGGGCTACCTGCCGCAGAACTTCGGCGTCTACGAGAACTTCACCGCCTGGGAGCTGCTCAATTACTACGCGCTGCTCAACGAGATCTACGACCGCGAGGAACGCGAAAAGCTGGTGGGCGACGTGCTCAAGCAGGTGGCCCTCTTCGAGCGCCGGGACGAGAAACTGAAAGGCTACTCCGGGGGGATGAAGCAGCGGGTGGGGATCGCCACCGCGCTGCTGCACCTGCCGCGGATCATCGTCGTGGACGAGCCCACCGCCGGCCTCGACCCCAAGGAGCGGATCCGCTTCCGCAACCTGCTGGCCGAGCTGGCCAAGGAGCGCATCGTCATCTTCTCCACCCACATCGTCGAGGACATCTCCGGCACCTGCAACCGGGTGGCGGTAATCGACCGGGGCCGGGTGATCTTCGACGGTACCGTCGAGGAGATGATCGAGCGCACCAGGGGCAAGGTCTTCGAGGCGGTGACCGAGGAGCAGCAGCTGCCCGAGCTGTCGAAGCGGCTCAAGGTGGTCAATCACATCGGCGAGGGGTTCGACAAGATCCGGCTGCGCTTCCTCGCCGACGGCCCGCCCGCGGACCTCGCCGCGGAAGCGGCCGAGCCGAATCTCGAAGACGCCTATCTCTACCTGCGCGGCGGGGTTGCGCCGGTGTAGACAGGAGGAGGACCTTATCTGACATTGCGAGCCGCCGGGTGAGCTCTTCCGTCATTAGAGGAGCCCGCGCGGTGTGATGGCCTGGAAGAGCGATCGCCACGTCGTCGACGTCGTCGACTTCGTCGACTCCTCGCGATTACAGTGGGGGCAACGGCACCGAGCCGTGATGTTATGGGTTGTTGCTGGAGGATGATGGAATAATGGCAACCGTGCGAGGACGAATCGGGTCGTGGGTGCAGCTCTTCCGGCTGTGCCTCAAGGTGACCTTTTCCACCCGCTACTGGTTCCTGCTGGTGGGCGGCCTGGTCTACTTCGTCATCGTCTGGCTGATCCACGCCTTCGGCGACGAGCCCTACACCCCGCTGGAAGTGCTGAACATGATCCTCACCCCGCCGGGGGTCTTCCTCTCCATCCTCCTCGGGATGCAGCTGGTGCTGCAGGAACGGGAGACCGGCACCATCGAGGTGATGTTCGCCATCTCCCGCTCGCGCTACCGCGTCTGGCTTCTCAAGGCGCTGACCGTCTACATCGCCATCTTCGTCCTGCACCTGATGCTCGCCGGGCTGACCTGGGTCTTCATCACCGACTTCGCCTTCTGGCCGGTGCTGCTGAACAGCATGGTCCCGGCGCTGCTCTTCGGCAACCTGACCATGCTCTTCACCGTGCTCACCCGCTCGACCAACGGCGGGGCGCTGCTGGCCAGCATCGTCCTCGTGCTGGTCTTCCTCTTCCAGGGCCCGTGGAACGACACCATCGCCTTCCCCTTCCTCAACCTGCAGGAGCTGGCCCTGGAACTGCCCCGCGAGGAGTATGTCCGCGTGGCGGTGCTCAACCGCCTGCTCGTGCTGGGCACGGCCTTCGCCCTGCTCGGCGTGGCCCTGCGCCGCACCAACGCCCGCGAGCGCCTCCTCTGATGGGGACAGTCACCCGCCGCCCTAACCGGCTGAATTAATTGCACTTGTCAACCCTGGCGACAGTTACCTTAAATCGTTCCAAATCCTGGTGACCGTTACCGTAAAGCCATCCAATCACAGGTATTGGAATATCGAGCAGGTGACTGTCACCAATCTTTCAAAACGTTTCTATATCAATAATTTAAGAGTTGAGGTGACTGTCTCCATTTGTCTTTCTCACGGGAAGGACCAATCATGCCGATACTTTACAAAGAGGCCCGCCGGGCCTATATTGACTGGTGTGTGTGAATCGCCCGCCGGGACGAAGGAGAGAATGATGCGCAAATCCAGCCTGAACACCGCCACAACCCTGATGCTGCTCCTGCCGGTCCTGTTGCTGATGGTGGGCGACCCGGCGCGGGCTTCCATCGCCCCGGAAGTGGACCTGGCCTGGATGACCGAGAAATCGGTGGACATCGTGGCCGGCGAGGTCATCGACCGGCGCTGCGAACTGCGGGACGACCTCCAGGGCTTCAAGGAGGCGGTGATCACCGTCTACACCGTGCGCGTGACCCACAGCTTCAAGGGCGGGCTGTCGGCGACGAACCTCACCGAGTTCGCCGTGCTCGGCGGCGAGTTCGCCGGGCAGGCCTTCCGCGCCTCGGACATGCCCGAAGGGCTCGAGGTGGGTGTCACCGGCATCTTTTTCCTTCGCGACTGGAACGGCTTGCGCGTCCCCGCGGCCTGGGAATACGGCTGCGCCCTGCACGTGGACAGCGGCAGAACGAAGGTGCGGACACTGGGCCGCGAATATGACGTGGCCGCGCTGAAGGGCGAGATCGATACGCTGCTGGCCGCCGAATAGCGGCCGCCGCGACTTCTCCATCCCCCGCAGGCCCCCCAAACTGCGCCTCGATCCACCAAATCCCTCAATTTACTCTTTACATAATTGTCTGAAAGCCTTATATTTTTACATGTTGAAGCTTGATCGTTACAGGGAATCCGGTTGCGGGGCCCGCGTTCTTCCAACCACGGCCCACTCCTCCAGCAACCGCACCATTCCCCATGGTTGCCGTTCGCCCGGCAGGGCCATCACCCTCATCCGTCGTGTTGAGTCGAACATCTGCCGGATGCGAGCGTCGCGATCGATCAGTTGTTGGTTGTGGGGTATACCGATTTACCAGAGGAGGTTGTCGTGACCGGAAAAAGACGCGCATTCAGTTTGTTTCTTCTCGGGGCCTTCGCCCTGCTGCCGCTGATGGCCACGCACCCGGCGGCGGCGCTGACCGAGAAAGCCGACCTGGCCACACTCACCGCCCGTGCCGACCAGATCGTCACCGGCGAAGTGGTGAGCACCGAGTGTTTCGCCGTCAAGGACGGCCGGATCTACACCCGGGCCATCGTGGCGGTGGGCGAAAGCCTCAAGGGCGTGAAGGATGCCGAGGTGGAAGTGGTCATCCCCGGCGGCACCGTGGGCGAGACGACGATGCTGATGTCCGAGGCGCCCAGCTTCACCAAGGGTGAAACGGTGGTCCTCTTCCTCAAGGACAGCGGAAACCGGCTGGCCGGCTGGTTCCAGGGCAAGTACGTGGTGGTGGACGGCATGGCCTACCAGTCCGCGCCCAACTGCGGCACGCTGATCATGGAGAACGGTCTCCCGGTGGCGGAGCTGCTGCACAACATCCGTGCCGAGCTCGCGGCCCAGCAGTAAACGGCCCGGCCGCCGATGGCGGCCCAAATCAAAAGAAAGCCTTTCCGCTCAGCGAACGAGAGATGGAGGATAGCGAGAATGAGATTCACCCGCGTTTCCCTGATTGCCCTGGCCGGCTTCCTGCTGGTCCTGGCCGGCTCCGCACAGGACGCCGCCGGCTTCGGCCTCTGCGGCTATGACTGGACCTGGAAGGCCAGCCCCATGGGCGAGGACTACCGCATCAACCCCAACTGCGTGGACAGTGCCGCCGGCACGGACCAGGAGCAGATCGATGCGATCAGCCTCGGTTTTACCGAATGGAGCACCACCGGCGGCGCCTGCTTCGACTTCACCTACGCCGGCACGAGCACCGGCACCAGCGTGACCTTCAACAACCAGAACCTGATCTACTTCGACACCACGCCGCCGGACGGCGGCGGCTACATCGCCGCCAACTACCACTGGGTCTCGGGCAGCAACATGACCGAGTCGGACATCGTCTACAACGACCAGAGCTACACCTGGAGCAGCACCGGCACGCCCACGAGCACCCAGATGGACGTGCAGAACATCGCCACCCACGAGCTGGGTCACACACTCTGCCTCGAAGACCTCTACAACGGCTCCGACTCGTCGAAGACGATGTACGGCTACGCCAACTCCGGCGAGACGTACAAGCGCACCCTGCACCCCGACGACATCGCCGGCATCCAGGACATCTACGGCGTCTGCAGTGACTGCACCGACGACGGCTACGAGGAGAACGACTCCTTTGCCACGGCGACGGCGATCAGCGCCGGCACCGTAAACAGCCTGCAGATCTGCGCCGGTGACCAGGACTACTTCTCCTTCTCCGTGCCCGACGGCTACGACGTGCAGGTGACGATCACCTTCACCCACGCCAGCGGCAACCTGAGCCTCTACCTCAACGACCCGGGCTACACGATGATCGACAGCTCGGTCACCACCACCGACAACGAGACCGTGTCGGGTGCCGGCCTCTCCGCGGGCACCTACTACGCCGTGGTGGCCGGGGTTTCCAGCGCGGAGAACAGCTACAGCCTGACCCTGAGCCTCACCGCCTCCGGCGACACGCTGCACACCGTGCTCGGCTGCGTCCCGGATTCCGGCACGCTGCCCTACACCCTGCAGCTCTGGCCCCAGCTCTGCAACGACGACTGGTTCACCCGCCGGCTGCACGGCAAGATCAACGTGACCCTGGCCAACGGCACCACCTACTACAACTGGCGCGCCGGCGCGACGAACATCGCCCCGGGCAACTGTTACAACACGCCGTTCGGTGTGAATCTGCCCGACGTTGGCGGCGTGCACGGCACGAACACCTTCACGCTGATCGGCACCGACATTACGGCGGCGCCGTACAACCAGCCGCCCTACTCGCCCTCCGGCGACACGGACAGCGACTCCTGCACCACCGTCGGCAACTGACCGGCCCGACCCTGGCCCTTCCCCCACCCGGGGGAAGGGCCTTTTTCCTGTACGGCCGTGGGCACAGCCTGTTGACAGTCATCCCCGCAACTCCTATAGTCGCATAGGTTAAAGAAATTATGGACGAACATCACCCGGGCGCGGGCAGCCCCCGGCCAGAGGGCCGTATGCGCCTGCCCGCCCGCTTCGAACGGACAGCAATTGAGCAAACCGACATTTGATCAGATGGGGTTGAGCCCCAAGATTCTCGAAGGCCTGGCCCGCATGGGCTACAACCAGCCAACCGACGTGCAGGCCGAAGCGATCCCACTGGCCATGGAGGGGCGCGACCTGATGATCCAGTCGCGCACCGGAACCGGAAAAACAGCGGCCTACGGCATCCCGGCCTCGATGCGCCTGGACACCGGCCTGGACAAGGTACAGTTCCTCGCCCTCTGCCCCACGCGCGAGCTGGCCCTGCAGTTCGCCGGCGACCTGGCCCAGATCAACGCCGCCACCGGCGTGCTGGTGACCTGCATCTACGGCGGCGCCTCGTACACCAGGCAGCTGCGCGACCTGGAGGCCGGTGCACTGATGGTGGCCGGCACCCCCGGCAGGGTGCTGGACCACATCCGGCGGCGCACCCTCGATCTCTCGGCACTGAAAATCCTCGTGCTCGACGAGGCGGACCGCATGCTCGACATGGGCTTCTACGAGGAGATCTCGGCGATCATCAACAGCTGTCCCACCGAGCGGCAGACCCTGCTCGGCTCGGCCACCTTCCCCGCCTCGATCATGCGCCTGGCCCAGTCGTACCAGAAAGACCCGCACAAGATCACGCTTTCCGACGACTCGCTCTACGTCAAGGAGGTGGAGCACCGCTACTACATCACCCAGCAGATGGAGAAGGACCGCGACCTCTACCGCCTGATCGAAATCGAGCGGCCCACGTCGTCGATCATCTTCTGCAACACCAAGGACGACGTGCGCATGGTCTTCAACACGCTGCGGCGCCGGGGCCTGCGGGTGGCCATGCTCACCGGCGACCTGGCCCAGGAGCGGCGGGAGAAGATCATGAACAACTTCCGCCAGAAGCGGGTCAAGCACCTGGTGACCACCGACGTGGCCTCCCGGGGCATCGACGTTGACGACGTTTCCCACGTCTTCCTCTACTCCGCACCCTCGACCCCGGAGGACTACATCCACCGCGCCGGGCGCACCGGCCGAATGGGCAAGTCCGGAGTGGCCATCTCCTTCGTCTCCGCCGCCGACCTGCTCAACTTCAACCGGCTGGTCAATGCCAACCACCTGGTGGTCAAGGAGGGGCGCATCCCCACCGACGAGGACGTGGAGCAATCGGCCCGCAAGCGCCTGCTGGACCAGATCCGGGTACTGGAGGACAAGGCTTCCGCCCGCGACCTGGAAGCACTGGAACCCCTGGCCCGGAACCTGCTGGAGCAGGAGGACGCCAGTGCACTGGTCTCGCTGCTGCTCAACCTCTACCTCAACCCGCCCGAGGCGGAACCGGCGGATCCCGCAGCCGCACCGGCGGAGCAGGTGGCCCCGGAGCCGCGGCCGGAAAACCCCAAGGGGAGCGGGCGCAGCCGTTCCCGGGGATCGCGGCGGCCGCGGCGGCCGCGGAAGCGATAAGAGGCACTTTGCCCGCCACCCCTTTTGTCCGGATCGGGTAATCCCTTCCCCCGTCAATGCCGATACTGAAAGCGTAGAGGCAATGAACGGGGGTGGTGTCTGCCTTCCGGCGGCGGTCAACCTGCAACCTCCCTCATCCCGTCGGTTCTGACGATCGATGAACGCCGACACCAGCACGCTCAGCGACCTGGTCACCCGGGCCAAGGAACTCAACATCATTCCCCGCGGCGAGCTGCGGCAGATGATGGACAACCTGCCGGTGGGCCTCTACTGGAACCTGCCCGGTGGGGAGGGTACGTTCCTCTACGTCAATCGCACCCTGGTGGACATGTTCGGCTATGAGTCCCGGGAGGAATTCATGGCCATCTCGGCCGTTGACCTCTACCCCACCCCCGGTGACCGGGAAGCCTTCTCCCGGCGGCTGATGGACGACCGCAAGCTCCAGGGCATCGAGCTGAAACTGCGGAAGAAGGACGGCACGCTGATCTGGTGCCGGGAAAGCTCCCGGGCGGTACACGACGAGCAGGGGGAGGTGGTCTGCTTCCACGGAGTGATCGAGGACATCACCGACCTCAAGGCCCGCGAGGACCAGCTGCGGGCGGTGAACCGACTGGCGACCCAGATCTCGGGGACCATGGGCATCGACAGCCTGCTGCGCACCCTGGTGGGCCAGGCCCGGCGCCTGGTGGGCGCCGACCTGGGCATCGTGGCCCGGGTGGACGAGAGCGGCCGGCGGATCAGCGCGGTCTACGCCTCGAACCACCCCGAAGAAAAGCTGCCTCGGGAGACCGCGGTGCCCGACCGCGGCGCCGTCCACCAGGTAGCCTCGGGCAACGAGCTCTTCACCGACGACCTGAAATACAAGTACGGCAGCAGCGAACTCGCCTCCTGGTGCCCGGCCATGCGCGCCTGCATCGGCGTGCCGGTGAACTACCGGGGACAGCTGCTCGCCCTGCTCTTCGTCGGCCGCACCGGCCGGGGGCACACCTTCACCGCCGAAGACCTGGAAATCATCCGCACCATGGCCAGCCTGGCCGCGATCTCGATCCACTCCGCGGACCAGTTCGCCAGCCTGCAGCGCGCCGACGCCTTCAACCGCAAGATCCTCGAAACGGCCACCACCGCGGTGTTCACCGTGGACACCGGCCGGCGGATCACCAGCGTGAACCAGGCCTTCTGCGAAATCACCGGCTACGGCGCCGACGAACTGATCGGCCGGGACTGCGCGGTGCTCTGCACCAGCGCCTGCGACGACAGCTGCGCCCTCTTCGACTCCGCCGACGGCGAACCGCAGATGAACCTGGAGTGCCGGATCACCGGCAAGGACGGCCGGCAGCGGAGCATCATCCGCAATGCCGCCCTGCTCCACGACGAGCGGGGCGAACCGGTGGGCGGCGTGGAATCGTTCATCGACATCAGCGAGCTGATCGCCCAGCGCAAGTCGGCGGAGGCGGCGAGCACGGCGAAAAGCAGCTTCCTGGCCAACATGTCCCACGAGATCCGCACGCCGCTCAACGGCATCATGGGCATGATCGAGCTGGCCCTGACCACCGAAATGACCGGCGAGCAGCAGGAGTACCTCACCACGGTGAAGACCTGCGCCGACTCGCTGCTCTCGCTGATCAACGACGTGCTCGACCTTTCCAAGATCGAAGCGGGCAAGCTTGAGCTGGAACGGATCCACTTCGGCCTGCGCGACCTCGCCGACGGCGTGCTCGACGTGATGACCCACCCGGCGGCGAGCAAGTCGCTGGAGCTGATCGGGCACGTGGGCAGCAAGGTCCCGGACCAGGTGGAGGGTGACCCCACGCGACTGCGCCAGATCCTGATCAACCTCGTGGGAAACGCGATCAAGTTCACCGAGGAGGGCGAGGTGCTGCTGCGCATCGAGCGGGTGGCCGCGGACACGGAGCACCCGGCGCAGATCCGCTTCACCGTCTCGGACACCGGCATCGGCATCCCCGCGGAAAAAGTGGCCAGCATCTTCGACTCCTTCACCCAGGCCGACGAGTCCACCACCCGCAATTTCGGCGGCACCGGGCTCGGCCTGACCATCTCCCGTGAGCTGGTTGAGGTGATGGGCGGCACACTGGGCATGGAGACGGAACCGGACAAGGGCAGCTCCTTCTTCTTCACCCTGCCGATGAAGATCGTGCAGCCGGCCGGGGACGAGACCGCGGCGGCGGTGCGCCCGGACATTGCCGGCGCCCGCGTGCTGGTGGTGGACGACAACAGCAACAACCGCCTGATCCTGCGCCAGGAGCTGGGCCGCCTGGGCTGCCGCGTCGACGAGAGCGAGACCGGTCGGCAGGCATTGGAGCTCATCGCCCGGTCCGAGGGCTCGACACCCTACGCCCTGGTGATCCTCGACCTCAAGCTCAGCGGCCTGGACGGGTTCGACGTGGCGCGCCAGATCCGCACCTCCAACCTGCAGCAGCAGCCGCGGCTGCTGCTGATGACCTCCCTCGGCGTGCGGGGGGACGCCACCCGCTGCCGCGAGATCGGCATCGACGGGTATTTCGTCAAACCGATCAAGCGTTCGCTGCTCCTCGAGGCGATCAACCGCGTGATGACCCCCCAGCCCGAGCTGCCCGTGGGGGAAGAACGGGGACCGGAACTCGTGACCCGCTACAGCCTGGAGGAGGGCACCGCCCCGTCGAACACGATCCTGCTCGCGGAAGACCATCCGGTGAACACCAAGCTGGCGGTGAAACTGCTCGAGGACGCCGGATTCGCGGTGGTCACCGCGGCCAACGGCCGCGAAGCGGTGGAGCGACTTGCCGAAGTGCCGGAGATCGACCTCGTGCTGATGGACATCCAGATGCCGGAGATGGACGGCATCGAGGCCACGGCGAAGATCCGCGAGCAGGACCAGTACACCGACCTGCCGATCATCGCCATGACGGCCCACGCCATGGCCGGCGACCGCTCACGCTGCCTGCAGGCGGGGATGAACGACTACATCAGCAAGCCGGTGCGCCAGGACGTGCTCATCGCCCTGATCTCGCGCTGGCTGGGCCACGGCAGCGGCAACCGGAGCGACTACCACGCCGCCACCACGTCGGGCTCCCGGGACCGCAAGAACCGCCCGGCGCCGAAGCGAAGCGGCAAGGCCGAACCGCCGATCGACATGAAGAAGGCGCTGGCCCTGGTTTCCGGCGACCGGGGCTTCCTCATGGAGCTGCTGCGCGAATACCTCGACGACATCCCCCAGCGGCTGGAGAAGATGGGCCAGGCCATCGAGGCGGCCGATGCCGAAACGGTGAAACGGACGGCGCACAGCATCAAGGGCGCCTCCACGAGCCTGGGCACGGAGCGGGTGGGCAAACTGGCCCTCAAGCTGGAGGCCCAGGCCGCCACGGGCCGCCTGGACATGGCCCCGGACCTGCACCGCCAGATCACCGGGCAGTTCGCCGAACTGTCGTCCTACCTGGCCGGCGAGTTCCCGGAGCTGGCCGGGGACTGACCGGCGCCGGGCCCATCCCCCTTCGTTGACACCTTCGATCCCCCAACCTATAGTGATTTTTTCACGAACCTGCCTACGGGAACGCGCTGATCGCGGCCAAAGCAGTGGAAGGGGGCCGATGATGAATACGGATCATGGTAACGACGACAAGCGGGAGAGGATGAGTCCCGACCAGGCCAGCAACCTCTGGCAACGCCTGCTCGGCGGTCACCGCGAGGAGATCAAACCGGAGCACAACACGTGGGCGCACTTCCTGCCCGAGGGGTGCCGCCGCTGTCTGCTCGGCGGGCGGCTCTGCCTCACCGTCGGCGAGAAGTGCCACAAGGGCTGCTTCTACTGTTCGAATCCCATGGAATCCGACCTGGTCCGCGCCGACGAGTTCACCATCAACAGCGACGACGAGCTGCTGCGGCTGGTGCGCTACAGCGCGCCCGACGCGGTCTGCCTCACCGGGGGCGAGCCGACGCTCTACATGGCACGCGCCGCGCATTACGCCGCACTGCTCCGCGAGGAATGCGGCCCGGACTTCCACATCCAGCTCTTCACCGCCAACGCCGAGATGACCTCGGAACAGATGCGCCGCATGCGCGACGCCGGGGTGGACGAGATCCGCTGCCACCTGGCCTCGTACAAGGAAGCCCCGCTGGTGGCGCGGGCCCGGGAGCTCGACTGGACCGTGGCGGTGGAGGTCCCCAGCCTGCCCATCGCCGACATCACCGACCGTATCGTGGAGCAGGCCATCGAACTGGGGGCGGAGTTCGTCAACCTCCACGAGCTGCTCTTCTTCGAGCACGAGGACTTCCAGCGCGTGGCGAAGCGGACCGACCTCCAGCCGGGCGAGCCGCTGAGCCGCAAGATCCCCTACGAACCGCAGCCGGGCAGGATCTTCGGCACCGACATCCCTGCCCGCTTCGGCACGACCCTGCGCCCCACCCTGGGCAGCCGGGAGAAGGCCGAGGCGATGATGAAGAAGACCCTGGAGACCCCGGGGAGCCGGACCGCGGTGCACTTCTGCAGCATGGCCAGCAAGTACCTGACCCAGATCCCCAACCGGCTGGCCCGCAAGGCGCGCAGCCTGCGGCGCCCCTGCGAGGACATCTCCCCGGACGGCACCCTGGTCTCGGCGGTGATCCGTACCGACGAGCAGACCATGGGCCGGGTGCGGGAACTGCTGGACACCGCCTTCCGGCTCGACGGGGAGAAGGTGATCCAGGAGAACGGCATGCTGCAGGTGCCCTGGACCGTGGCGCTGAAAAAATCGCGGTTCGGCGACCTGCTCGACCGGCTGGAGATCAGCCTCTACGAACGCTACCCGGTTCCCGGGGACTCACGGATGAGCGAGGACGGGATTTACATCGTCTTCGACTCCCTCAGCACAGCGGAGCACCTCGAACGATGAAGCGCGAAACCCTCTCCCTTTCCGGCACCGAGATTACCCTGGAAACCGGTCAGATCGCCCGACAGGCCGACGCCGCGGTGATCGTCAGCCAGGGGGAGACGATGATCCTGGCCACGGTGGTGGGGGCGCGAAAAGCCCGGGAAGGGATCGACTTCTTCCCGCTCACCGTCGACTACCGCGAGGGCAAATGGGCCGCGGGCAAGTTCCCCGGCGGCTTCCTCAAGCGCGAGGGCCGGACCACCGACCACGAGGTGCTGGCCTGCCGCCTCGCCGACCGTTCGATCCGGCCGCTGTTCCCCGACGGGTATCGCAACGAGACCCAGGTCATCGTCACCACCCTCAGCTGCGGCCCGGACATCGACCCCTCGGTGCTCGCCCTGCTGGGCGTGCCCCTGGCCCTGCACATCTCGGACATCCCCTGGAACGGCCCGGCGGCCGGTGTCCGGGTGGCCCGGGTCAACGGCGACCTGGTGGTCAACCCCACCGAGGGCGACCGGGCGAAAGCCGACCTGGAGCTGGTGGTCACCTCGGGCCCCGACGGCATGTCGATGGTGGAGGGCGAGGCCAGGGAGGTGCCCGAGGCCGAGGTGGCCCAGGCGCTCTTCTTCGCCCAGGACGCCGTGGCCCCGGCGCTGGCGCTGATGAACCGCTGGCGGGAGGAGCTGGGGCGGGAGAAACGGCCCTTCGAGCCGCCGGAAAAGAACGAGGAACTGGCCGGGAAGCTGCGGGAGCTGGCCGAAGCGCCGTTGAAGACCGCGGTGCGCACCCCGGTGAAGCAGGAACGGAAACTGGCAGTGGACGCGGTGAAGGAACGGGTGCTGGCCGACCTCTGCACCGACGACCCGGAGCTGGCCACCGAGGCGGCTTCCCTGTTCGGCGACCTGCACCACGACGTCGTCCGGCAGATGATCGCCAGGGAAGGGGTGCGTATCGACGGCCGGCCCCTGGACAAGGTGCGGCCCATCGACTGCCGGGTGGGCTGGCTGCCGCGGACCCACGGGTCGGCGGTGTTCACCCGCGGTGACCAGGGCCTGGGACCGCCAGATGGTGGAGACCCTCTTCGGCGAAGAGCACCACAGCTTCCTGCTGCACTACAACTTCCCGCCGTACAGCGTGGGCGAGACCCGGCCGGTGCGCGGCCCGGGCCGGCGGGAGATCGGCCACGGCAACCTCGCCCGGCGGGCGCTGCAGCCGGTGCTGCCCACCGAGGCCGACTTCCCCTACGCCATCCGCGTGGTCTCGGAGATCAGCGAGTCGAACGGCTCCTCGTCCATGGCCACGGTCTGCGGCGGCTGCCTGGCCCTGATGGACGCCGGGGTGCCCATCTCCAGCCCGGTGGCGGGCATCGCCATGGGGCTGATCCAGGAGGATGGCGAGATTCACGTGCTCACCGACATCCTCGGCGACGAGGACCACCTCGGCGACATGGACTTCAAGGTCACCGGCACCGAGTCCGGGGTCACCGCCCTGCAGATGGACAACAAGGTGGGCGGCCTGGACCGCAGCATCCTCGACCGTGCCCTGACCCAGGCCCAGACTGCCCGGCTGCACATCCTCGGCGAGATGGCCAAGGCCCTGCCCACCCCGCGGGAGGAGCTGAAGGACAACGCCCCGCGCGTGATGTCCCACCGCATCAACCCCGCCCGCATCCGCGACCTGATCGGCAAGGGGGGCAAGACGATCCAGGAGATCCAGGAGACCTACAAGGTCAAGATCGACATCGACGACGACGGCCTGGTCAGGCTCTACGCCGAGGACGGCGCCCTGGGCAGCCAGGCCATGGCCCGCGTCCGGCGAATCACCGACGACCCCGAGGTGGGCAAGGTCTACCGGGGCGAGGTGGTTTCGGTGAAGGACTTCGGCGCCTTTGTCCGCATCCTGGACAGCACCGAAGGGCTGGTCCACATCTCCGAACTGGATACCGAGCGGGTGCAGCAGGCCTCGGACGTGGTGCGCGAAGGGGAGAAGATCCTGGTGCGGGTGCTGGGGGTGGACGACCGGGGCAAGCTGAAGCTCTCGCGCCGCGAGGCGCTGGGCGTGACCGAAGCCGAAGTCGAAGATTAGCCCGGGCTAGCGGGCGCGACGCGGCGGCGGTGGCGGCCCGCCGTCGCGGTTCCAGAAGCGCACCGAATCCGCATCCAGCTCGGCGATCTCCCGGGCCGCCGGGCCCTTGACCAGTCCCACCTTTCCGTCTTCCGATTCGACGATGGCCAGTTCGCCGCGGGTGAGGCGCCGCGCGGCGTCGTCGCTGACCTCGATGAAGGGAACCCGATTGCTGCGGTTGACGTAGCAGAAGCGCCGGGGGCCGCCGAATCCCTGGAGCGTGGCCTCGGTGATCAGCGACTTGAGGCGATTCTCGCTGCCCTCGGCCTCCCGGGCCTGCTCCCGCTCGGCGTCGAGCTGCCGGTCCCGGGCACGCTTCGCTTCAGCCTCGGCCTGCCGGCGGCGTTCCTTCTCCCGCTTCTCCTTTTCCAGGCCTTCCCGGCCGACCTTGCTCTGGTGGACGCGCTTCTCGTGGGCAGCTTTTTTCCGCTGCTTCTTGTCCACCAGCCTCGCCTTCATCAGTTCTTCCTGCAGCGAACCCATGGCACCCTGACCTCCTGACGTCACTATAGCCCAGGACGAAGCACCGGGACAACGGGGCACGGCCCCGGTGGCCGGCCCGTCCCGACACTCCCCCCTGCCCGGGGGTAGCGATCAAGTGAAAGTTGATCGTCCCGGCCAGGCAGCCAAGAAGCTAATTCGTCCGCAAAATATCTATAATACATTGAATATATGTTATTTATCGATCTCGACAGCGATCAAAATAAACATGCTGTTGATTTTCGTCTTGACATGAAGTGCCGCGGAACATATAGTAAATCCAGATTGGGTGGAAGATCTCTTCTGCCCACCGGCAATACCGAATGTGATAACGGAGTTCCATGAAAAAGTATCGCTTCAACCTGATCCTCCTCATCGCGGCGATTGCGGCGTCCCTCTTCGTTGCCGGGCCGGCCATGGCCGACACCACGGTGGACGATAACGGCACCGTCTGGACCGTTGTCCGCGATTTCAACAAGAGCACCAACGGCTGGGACCTGCGGCTCATCGTCAATGGTGACGAGACCCGTCCAATCTGGATCACCCAGGACAACATCCTCGACCAGGATCCGGTGATCGCCATCGACCCGCTCTCGGGCAAACCGGTGATCTACTGGTCGCGCCAGGTGGCGGGCGAATTCCGCATCTTCCGCTCGGCGTTCGGTCGGGGCACGTTCAGCGAACCGACGGCCGTGACCGCCGGCGGCCTCGGCTTCTCCGACGTCCAGCCCTTCGTGCAGTACGACGGTTACGGCCAGTGCCACCTGGTCTGGCTGCGCCAGCGGTCCGACGGCTGGGGCGCGGCGTTCCACTCCTGCAACACCGGCATCAACTGGACGGTGGCGGAGCGGATCAGCACCATTCTCGACAACGTGATCGGCACGGTGACCATCGACGTGCCGTTTGGCGAGCACGGATTTCTCAACGCCACGTACCAGTATCTGAAACCCGACACCGGAACCACGGAGACCCGCGAGGTCTGCCGGGGCGGAGACACGAGCCCCTGGAGCGTCTGTCACTAGCCTTCAGGGAAACGGAGGTCGGCGGGAATCGAACAGTTTTGCATGGGGCCCGGGGAACTACGGGGGATTATCCAAGGCAAGGCAACCCGGCAATTCCCCTCTGGAATGGCTATCCGGGATCCCGGGCCCCATACTTTTTGAAATACCCTGCTTCGGGTGCGGCGAAGCTATTTGCTACCCGGCTTCGCCGCACCCACCAATCCCCTTGACGTCCAGGTCAAGGCAGGTTCCTTCTAATATAATTCCTCGCCTTCGCCCCGTAAAGGGCAAACGGTCGATTTGTGTCCGTTTTTTGCACGGTGGGACTCGTCCGGCCCGCCTCTTCCGCTTGACCGATCGCCGAGCCTGACTTTACTATGGCCGCCTCTGTGGAGAGGGGGAACGGCGATGAAGGACCAGGGCGCCTACATCACACCGGAAACACTGGAAGCGCGGGCCGCGGCCTGGGAGGCCGAGCTGGCCGAAGCCGGCATCGGCCGTGGTGCGCCCCCGCGGGCACCGGCCAGAACCACGGCCCTGCTGGTGCTCGACATGCAGCGCTTCTTCCTCGAGGAACGGTCCCACGCCTTCCTCCCGGCCGGGCGCTGCGCGCGACCCAACGTGGTGGCGCTGATCCGGGCCTGGCGGGATGCCGACGCCCCGGTGGTCCTCACCCGCCACGCCCTGGCCGAGGGCGAAGACCCGGGGGCGATGGCCCGCTGGTGGCGCGACACGGTGCGCGAGGACACTCCGGACGCGGAGCTCGACCCGGTGGTGGCCCAGGCGGCGACGGCGCTGCCGGTGCTGCGCAAGACCCGTTACAGCGCCTTTCACGGCACGGACCTCGAGAAGCGGCTGCAGCGGCTCGGTGTCCGGCGCCTCGTCATCGCCGGGGTGATGACCCACCTCTGCGTGGAGAGCACGGCCCGCGAAGCCTTCATCCGCGACTACGAGGTGGTGTTGGCCACCGATGCCACCGCCTCGGCCAGCGAGGCCCTGCACCTCGGGGCCCTGCGCGGGCTGGGCCACGGCTTTGCCTGGCTCGCCCGGACACGCGACCTGGTGGAGGGCCTTGTCATCGGAGGCGCCGATGATTGACCTGCTCGTCATCGGCGGCGGCCCGGCCGGTGTGGCCGGTGCCGTGCACGCCCACCGGGCCGGCCTGGAGACGCTGCTCGTGGAGCGGGAGCGGGTGGGCGGTCTGATCTGGAACGCCAACCTGGTGGAGAACCACCCCGGGCTGCCGCGGCCGATGCCCGGCGCTGAAGTGGCCGCCCTGCTGGAGGGGCACCTGGACCGCAACGGGGTGCCCCGGCGCTACGCGGAGGTCACGGCCCTGACCCGCGAAGGACACTGGTTTCACGCCCGCATCGGCAACGACCTGATGGCGGCGCGGGCCGTGCTGCTGGCCAGCGGTTCGCATCCGAAACCGCTGCCGCTGCCAGGCGCGGAGGAGGCCGAACAGGCGGGGCTGCTGCACTACGAGGTGAGCCGCCTGCCGCGGCTGGGCCGGTCGGCCACGGTGCTCATCCTGGGCGGCGGGGATGCCGCTTTCGATTACGCGCTCAACTGTGCCCGGCAGGGCGCGCGGGCCACCATCGTCATGCGGGGAGAGACGCCGGCGGCGCTGCCGCTGCTCGTGGAGCGGGCCGCGGCCCAGCCCCTGGTGGGGGTGGTCACCGGGGCCCATCCGGAAAGCGTGTTCCAGGACCACAGCGGCCGGGTGGGGCTCTCGTGCCGGATGCCGGGGGACGGGGAAGAGCGGCAGCTGGCCGCCGACATGCTCCTCGCCGCGGTGGGCCGGGACCCGGACGCCTCCCTGGCCCGGGGACTCGATCCCCTGCTCCCGGGTTGCTATGATGAAGGCCCGGCGGACGGCCCGGCGATCTATCTCGCCGGCGATGCGGCCCACGGCCGCTTCCGCCAGATGTCCATCGCCGCGGGCGAGGGGGTGCTGGCCGCGATGCACGCGGCGGCCCGGCTGGCCCGCCACCGAGGGTGACCATGATCGTCGAACGGGAATACGGGGATGACGCGCTGGCCCGGGTCTACGTGGCCCGGATGCGGGAGGACGACCCCGCCTCGCTGGTGGAGTTCGTCGAATCGCTGCAGCCGCCCCTGCCCCGGGAACAGAAGTGGGTCCTCATCGTCTCCTCGCTCTTCGGCTGCCCGGCCGGCTGCCCGATGTGCGACGCCGGCGGCGGGTACCGTGGCCGGCTCGACGCCGACGAGATCATCGAGCAGGTGAGCTTCATGGTCCGCCGCCGCTATTCCGGCCTGGCCGTGCCGGTGCCGCGGTTCAAGATCCAGCTGGCGCGGATGGGCGACCCGCTCTACAACCCGGCCATCGCCGACGTGCTGGAGCGGCTGCCCGACCTCCTCGACGCCCCGGGCCTCGAGCCCTGCCTCTCCACCATCGCCCCGGCCAGCGGCGGCCCGCTGCTGGAGCGGGTACGCGGGATCAAGGACCGCCTCTACCCCGGCGGCCGGTTCCAGATGCAGTTCTCGATCCACTCCACCGATGAAACGGCCCGCGAGCGGCTGCTGCCGGTGCCCCGCTGGGACCTGGCGGCCATCGCCGCCTTCGGTGAACGCTGGCACCGCCCCGGAGACAAGCTGGTCACCCTCAACTTCACCGTCATCGAGGGCGTGCCCATCGACGCCGGCGCGCTGCGCCGGCACTTCGATCCCGCCCGTTTCCTGGTCAAGCTGACACCGCTCAACCCCACCGAGCGGGCGCTGTCCTGCGGGTTGCGGCCCGGGTTCGACCCCGCCCGCCCCGAGACCGTCGCGCCGCTGGCCCGCGCACTGGAAGGGGAGGGCTTCCGGGTCATCGTGAGCATCGGCGAGCTGCAGGAGAACCGCATCGGCAGCAACTGCGGGCAGTTCGTCACCCGGCTCAACCGGGAAGGCATCGCGTCGGCCCGGGCACCGCTGGCCGACGGGGCCTATGCCGTGCCGGCGGGAACCCGGGAGGGGGGCCGATGAAGGAGAAGGACCGGCGGCACTGGATCGAGTTCCTCGGCTCCCTCGACCTCACCGACCTGCACCGCCACATGGACGGCTCGATCCGTCCCGCCACCCTCTGGGACCTCTCCGAACGCTACTACGAAGCCATCCCCGGCATGGACTTCCACGGCTTCGAGCGGATGCTGCGCTACGACCCGGCCAGCGACAGCACGCTGATGGACTATCTGGACAAATTCCACATACCGCTGCAGTACACGCAGTTCTACGGCAACATCCGCACCATCGCCTACGAGATCGCCGAGGACGCCTGGCACGAGGGGGTGCGCCTGCTCGAGCTGCGGGTCAACCCGCTGATCCACCGCCGGGCCGGCCTGACCACCCGCCAGGTGATCAACGCCACCCTGGCCGGAATGAAGGAATTCGGGAAGATGCAGCCGGAGATGCGGCTGGGGCTGGTGATCATCGCCATGCGCAACCACGGCGGCAACATGGCCAAGATCCTGCTGCGGGAGATCGCCGGCGAGATGGAGGAGTACCACAGCGGCCCCGGGGTGGTGGGTTTTGACATCGCCGGGCCCGAGCCGCCCTTCCCGCCGATCCTCTTCACCGATGCCTATGCCCTGGCGAAGAAGATGGGCCTGCACCGCACGGTGCACGTGGGCGAGGCCGACGGGCCGGACAAGATCTGGCAGGTCGTGGAGCTGCTCTCACCCGACCGCATCGGTCACGGCACCAGCGCCGGGCAGGACCAGGCCCTGCTGCGCCGGCTGGCCGAAGACGAGGTGCTGGTGGAGTGCTGCCTCACCTCGAACCTGCAGACCGGCGCGGTGTCCGAGATCAGCGAACACCCCCTGCCCAAGTTCCTCGAGTATGGCGTCCCCTGCACCCTCTGCACCGACAACACCACCGTCTCGGGCACCAGCATCGTCAAGGAGTACCTGCTGGCCATCGAGGCCTTCGGCCTCGGCGAGGAGGAGGTGCGTCGCCTCGCCGCCCACGGCCACACCGGCTCGTTCTGCAGGTAGCGCCTATTTCTTCCACTTCTCGGCGGTGCGGAAGGGCTCGTAGCTCATGAAATCGGCGTGGTGCGCCACGAAGGGGACTCGCTGAAGGCCGGTGTTCGGTGGGCGCAATGAACCAGAACGTCCAGTGTAACTGATGAACATTGGGACACTGCGTATTTCACGCCAGGCTGCTGAACGAGGGTCCGAGCAGGAATAGCCCACTCTTGGTTCCCAATTGGGTCGTTGAATAACACCTATCGCCCGGGTGGATCGAGATACCCCGGCGCTTCCCACAGCCGCCCCAAAGCCACATGGCCGCCGGCACCGTAATCACCGGTCTCGAACAGAAGAAAACTCCGGCGTTCTACCAGCTCCAGTCCATTCCCATCGTGGTTCCAGGTTTTGAGCATGGCAGGATAATCAGGATTGGCACCAGGCAAGGTCAGTATTTCACACACCCGGTCATTGTCCACATCCTCACAGGCCACCACACAGCCGAACCCCGAGGACAGCTCGGCAAAGGCCATGAAATTCACATCGTGCATCGCGGAGAGCGACTCGCCATCATAATTCCAGCCCCGGACGTGGGAGCCGAACATCTCCCCCGGCCCCGGCCCGGTGACGATCTCATCTATCAGGTCGCCGTCGATGTCCCCGCAACTGACATTCACCCCGAACCGGTTGGTCCCGTAGGCCAGGAAGCTCACAGCGGACATGGCCGCAGTCGATGATCCGGTCCATTCCCACCCCCGGACATGCGGGCCGAACACGGCTCCCGGCCCCGCTCCGGTGACGATCTCTTCCCGGCCGTCACCATCGATATCACCACAGGAGACATTTACCCCATACCGCTGGGTTCCGTAGGCCAGATAGCTCAGACCGGGCAATGGCGCCAGGTCGCCAGGTCCATTCCATCTCCAGCCCCGGACATGCGGGCCGAATACATTCCCGGGACCGGGCCCGGTGAGGATCTCATCCTTTCCATCACCGTCCAGGTCGCCGCAGGCCACGTTTGAACCGAAACGCCGCACGCCATAGGCGAGGAAATGATCCAGCAGCATCCCCATCTCATCTGTGATCACCACCAGTGGCGGATGATGCGCCCCCGGCCCGGGCCCGGCCACGATTTCGCCGTACCCGTCACCGTCAAGATCACCGCACGCCACCACCGTCCCATGGGAGTTCACCAGCCAGGGCCGGAACGACTCAAGATAGGCCTCGTGTCGAAACGCATCCCACACCCGTACCTCCGAGGGATTCGATGCCAACGGTCCCGGACCAGCCACCAGCCGGGGCACGGCATCGATGGGCGGCCGGCTGAGAAATACATGGATCTCCCCGCACTCCAACCCATCATCATCCCGGTCGGCATAGCCCAGGCCAATACAGATGTCGTCGAAGCCGTCCTCATTGATATCGAGGAGGGGGGAACTCATCACTCTACGCGCATCTTCTTCATCATCACCGATCACTTTCACCGCAGGCTCCACTTCATCCAGCCAGATTACCTGATTCGCGGGATAATCCGCTCTTCCAGGAAACAGATAGAAAGCACCTGACCCGAATTCACTGTTTCCCTGGCTGTTGTAAGCCCCCAGCAGCAAATCGTCTATCCCATCACCATCGGTTTCACCGAAAGCAGCTGAAATACCCAGTAGTGCGGATTGGCCGTCTCCATAAAAAGAGAGATCCGCTTGTTCCACCTCCAGGTCGATCACCGCCCCAGCCCCATAGTCTTGTCGGCCATGGAAAAGATGAGCAGAACCGACCAAAACGTTCTGCGGATAATCAACGTATGCTGTTACACAGAAGTCCGCATATTCATCACCGTTGAAAGAGCCGACGTCGAGATACGACCCGAAGGATGACTGGCTCCGCGGCCCTTTGATGGTGATATCCGCCGGCTGGTGGTTGAGCAGGATGGAATGCCCGGGGGGGAACTGGTCCGAGCCATAAATGACATAGGCTCTACCGCATTGCTGGTCGTAATAGTCAGCGTCCCAGGCCCCGACAACGAGGTCGTCGATGCCGTCGCCATTCACGTCCCCCATGGCCACGTCACAACCGAAGTTGTCACCCGCCCCCTCCCCGTACACGGAGAGGTCCGCCGGGGTTTGAGACAGGTTGATGGTTACTGGTTCCGTGAACGATTCCGAGCCGAAAATCACGAAAACAGCCCCGGTCCCGATGTCTTCCGGGTTACCGCAACGATCTGCGCCGATGGCCAGGTCGGCAATACCGTCACCATTCACGTCTCCAGACGCCAAGCTTATCCCCAGGCCCATACTATGACCTGGGATGAAGTGGTGAATGGTGATATCGGCCGGGTGCTGCTCAAGATCGACGAGCATGCCCGGGCCCCAGGTGGGCGACCCGAACAGCACGTAAACCTGCCCCACTTCAATCACACCTTGCTCAAAGGCCGCTTTATCCCCGATGGCCAGGTCAGCAATGCCGTCATTGTTCCAGTCGCCGGTGGCAAGTGAACTCCCGAACTGACTGGAGCTCAGGTTGGACGGACCGGCGATCTCGAAATCGTATGGTTCATCGAGGAGGTCGAGGAACCTGTTCGGCAGGCCGATCAGCTCAACCTCCAGAAATCCGAAAACGGAATCGTCGATCCGGTCATTGACGAACAGGTCGCCACGGCCATCGTTGTTGAAATCGAGGAACGCCATTTTCGATGTATAGCTAAGCGCCTGTTTCCCCAGGATCTTGAGGTCGCCGTTGATTTCACTCATGTCCAGGATCGTCTGGGCCGAAGCCCAGGGCCATACGGATGCAGCAATGAGAATGCAGCCGACGACAGCCAGACTCCTGGATGTCAGCACTCTCATTCCGCGGCCTCCAGCTTCACGGCATCGGCGAGGAACTTCTGATTCATCACAGCACTCTGCCTCAAAATAAGGCAACCAAACGCAACCTGGCCCCTTCAGGCCTGGCGGACATCATACACCGGACGCCACTTTCCATGCCCAGCAGGCGACGGAGAAGAGCATGGAGGGATCACGGCCGGAGCAGCGCGGGATGCATCGAAGATCACACGAAAGGTATCCTCGGCCATCATCAACTCCCACTGCACACCGACCGGCCCGCGAAAGGGTGGAGACCACATTGCGCACCGGGAAAATCCGCGACGACGAACCCTCTTTCTCGGGGGATGGAGGGGGAGTGCAAGCCCTTTGATACCAAGTGGGGGTGTCCCGCAATCCGTCGACCGAAAGGTATCAATGGTTGAAATCGGACAGACTTCGTCGACGGGCCGGACAAGATCTGGCAGGCGGTGGAAGGGCTCTCACCCGACCGCATCGGTCACGGCACCAGCGCCGGGCAGGACCAGGCCCTGCTGCGCCGGCTGGCCGAAGACGAGGTGCTGGTGGAGTGCTGCCTCACCTCGAACCTGCAGACCGGGGCGGTGTCCGAGATCAGCGAACACCCCCTGCCCAAGTTCCTCGAGTACGGCGTCCCCTGCACCCTCTGCACCGACAACACCACCGTCTCGGGCACCAGCATCGTCAAGGAGTACCTGCTGGCCATCGAGGCCTTCGGCCTCGGCGAGGAGGAGGTGCGCCGCCTCGCCGCCCACGGCCACACCGGCTCGTTCTGCCGTTGAATCCCGCCTCCGTCATTACGTGGAGACGACCGGAGGTCGTCGACGAAGTGACTCCGTCATCGCG
>Ga0180436_10000780_pt1 | contig 32074 bp, 24 predicted proteins | sample SS_ome_2_FD_132434 | JGI IMG/M metagenome (GOLD analysis project Ga0180436, IMG submission 132434) | Hypersaline lake sediment archaeal communities from the Salton Sea, California, USA - SS_3_S_2 metaG | ecosystem: Environmental > Aquatic > Non-marine Saline and Alkaline > Hypersaline >... | reverse complement strand
TTTGTGTAGGCTCTTTGTAACTCCACTTAAAGAGTCTGTCATTGGAAAAACGTACTTTTCCACTGTAAGTGATCACTTTTTGTTTGGTATTGGTTATCTTTTGTGTAAAGTCTGCCTGGAAATTTTCCGGCAAATTTATCTCTGCCAAAAGCAGTGAAAATGTTAATGATAATAACGTCAATAATTTCATTCTTATTCCTTATCATTTGAAATATACCAAAATAGCACTTGTATGGTGTTAAGATATGTCATATTGTCATAAAATTGTGAAGTGAGCGTGTGAAGTGTTCACCTTTTGCTAACGGAATATTAATCACTATTTCGATAAAATATCCCCAATTTATGCAAAGGCAAAACCTACAATGATAAAAAGCGTACTCAAACTCTTTGGCACAGAAAATGACAGGATCGTAAAGAACTATCTCAAAAAAGTAAAAAGCATCAATGCTCTTGAATCTCAGTATGAAGCAATGGATGATGAAACACTCAAGGCTGCATTTGAAACACTCAAAAATGATGTACAAAGCGGTACCAAAACATTAGACGATGTACTCAATGACTCTTTTGCTATTACAAGAGAGGTTGCAAAACGTACTTTAGAGATGAGACACTATGACGTACAGATGGTCGGTGGTCTGGTACTTAACGATGGAAACATCGCAGAGATGAAAACAGGTGAAGGTAAAACACTTGTAGCGACACTTGCCGTTGTACTCAATGCAATGAGAGGAAAAGGTGTGCATGTGGTCACAGTCAATGACTACCTTGCGAAAAGAGATTCCGAAGAGATGGGAAAACTCTACACTTTCCTAGGTTACAGCGTTGGATGTCTTACAGCTGATATTCATGACGATATGGGCAGAAAAGCACAGTATGATGCCGATATCACCTATGGTACGAACAATGAGTATGGGTTTGACTACCTGCGTGACAACATGAAAGTAAGAGCGGAAGAGAAAGTACAGCGAGAACACCACTATGCGATCGTGGATGAAGTCGACTCGATCCTTATCGATGAGGCTAGAACACCGCTTATTATCTCTGGACCGACACAACGTGACCAGAACCATTATGCCAAAGCAGATGCCATCGCTACACAGATGGAGCGTGGAGAAAAGATAGAGACGAAACCAGGTGAACCAGAACAGACCACCGGTGACTTCATAGTCGATGAGAAGAATAGAACCATCGTCATGACAGAAGACGGGCTTCAGAAAGCGCAAGACCTCTTTGAAGTAGAAAATCTTTACAACCTTGAAAATGCTGTACTTTCACACCACCTGGACCAAGCACTTAAAGCACACTATATCTTTGAAAAAGATGTGGATTATGTGGTACAGAACAATGAGATCGTTATCGTTGATGAGTTTACCGGTAGACTATCAGAGGGTCGTAGATACTCTGAAGGTTTACACCAGGCACTTGAAGCTAAAGAGAATGTAGAGATACAAGAAGAGTCACAGACGCTTGCAGAGATCACTTATCAAAACTACTTTAGACTTTATGAAAAACTGGCTGGCATGACAGGTACAGCACAGACCGAAGCAACAGAGTTCGCACAGATCTATAACCTTGATGTTATCTCTATCCCTACCAATGTGCCTATTGCAAGATTGGACAAGAATGACCTTATTTACAATACTGAGCGCGAGAAAATGGACGCGGTAGTTAAAAGGGTCAAGGAGCTTCATGCCAAAGGTCAACCCGTACTCATCGGTACTGCCTCTATAGAAAAGTCTGAGATGATAGATGCCAGACTGAAAAAAGAGAAGATCCCGCACAACATGCTCAATGCTAAAAACCATGCTCAAGAAGCAGAGATCATTATGAATGCCGGACAAAAAGGTGCAGTGACCGTTGCAACGAACATGGCTGGACGTGGGGTTGACATCAAGATCAATGACGAGATAAAATCGCTTGGTGGATTGATGATCCTTGGTACGGAGCGTCATGAGAGTAGACGTATCGATAACCAGCTTAGAGGTCGTTCCGGACGTCAGGGTGATCCGGGTGAAAGTCAATTCTTCCTCAGTCTTGATGACAACCTGCTTCGTATCTTTGGTGGAGAGAAGATCAGAAACATTATGAACAGACTTGGCGTAGAAGATGGTGAATACATCGACTCAAAGATCGTTACTCGTTCTGTAGAGAAAGCTCAGAAGAAAGTGGAGAATCAACACTACGAGTCAAGAAAACACATCTTGGAGTATGATGATGTTGCTAATCATCAAAGAAAAGCGATCTATGCCTTTAGAAACCAACTGCTTGACCCTGAATTCGACATCGATTCAAAGATCAAAGAGAACCGTGCTGAGTACATAGCACATCTTTTGACAGAAGCTGAGATCTTTGACGGTATGCCAACAGAGGACTTTAATGTTGAAAAACTTGCTGCACTGATCAAAGAAGAGCTAAGAATCGAAGTAAAAAGCGAGCAGTTCAAAGGAAAAGAGGTCGAAGAGATCACCGCAATGATGACAGAGATGATGGAAAGCCTTTATGAACAGAAAATGACCCAGATGGAACCAGAACAGAGACAAGAGATAGAACGTATCTTATATCTTCAGGTTCTTGATCCGCAGTGGAGAGACCACCTTTATGAGATGGATGTACTCAAAACTGGTATCGGACTTAGAGGATACAATCAAAAAGACCCGCTTACAGAGTACAAGCAGGACAGTTACAGACTCTTTACAGAGCTTGTAAGCCGTATCAAGTTCGAAGCAGTAAAAGTACTTCAACTCGTGCAATTTGACTTTCAGTCTCCTGAAGAGGAAGAGGCGGCAGTTGAGCAGATAAGAGAAGACCTGGAAAGTGACGTAGCAGAAGCAAAACTCAGTACAGAGGAAGATGAAGCACCTAAGAAAAAACCTGTCACAGGAACCAAAAAACCTAAAAGAAATGAGCCATGCCCATGTGGTTCAGGTAAAAAATATAAGAACTGTTGTGGACAGAGTGGACCGAAGAAAGGTCTCTTGGCATAATGTCCACACCTGCCACCATCTCCTCGCCTAATAAAAAGTTTATTAGGCATATAATCAAACACTATCTCAAATACGACAAAGAGAATCCTTTCATCTTCATCTCGGCAATGTTAGCCTTTTTAGGGATCGCTGCTGGTGTAATGGTGTTGATGATCGCTATGGGGATCATGAACGGGACACAAAAAGAGTTCACTAAAAAACTATTTGTGATGAACTACCCTCTTACGGTACTCCCATTAGAAGAGAACTCAGTCAATGATGACCTCATCACCAAACTAGGAAAAGAGTTTCCCCACCTTAAGTTCAGTCCTTACTACACGACTCAGGTCATCACAAAAAATGAAGGTGCCGTACAAGGCTCTTTGGTCTATGGGGTAGATTTTAACAAAGAGAGTGAGATAAACAGTATCTTTAAAGATGCAAGAGGTGATGGTACAAATAAATTCAGGGTAGTCATAGGGGAAGGACTCTCTTTTGAGATGAATGCCCCCAAAGGTGAGAAGGTCACACTCTATTTTTCAGAACAGCAAGCCATCGGTTTTGGAACGATGCCTCTGCAAAAACGTTTTATCATAGATGGTATCTTCAAATCAGGCCTAAAAGCCTACGACAAAGCCATCATGTATACCTCTTTAGAAGCTTTTCATAAACTGTTGGGAAGAACCAAAGGCAGTTATGACGGCTTACACATTTATACAGAAAACCCTTTAGATGAAATCGCTGATATCAAAGCGCATTTGCCAGAAATGGTCGTAATAGAGGGTTGGTGGCAGCAGAACGGAAACTTCTTTGCAGCAATGGAGATGGAGAAAAAAGCACTTTTCCTGGTCCTACTTCTTATCATCCTTGTAGCCTCACTGAACATCATCTCATCACTCTTGATGACCGTGATGAGCAGACGTAGAGAGATAGCTCTGATGCGTACCCTTGGAGCGACCAAAAGAGAGATCAAGTCCATCTTCTTTAAATTGGGACTGATCATTGGAAGTGCAGGTATCTTAGCGGGTACGATGCTTGGTGGAATTGGTATCTGGATACTTACCACATTTGATATCATCTCTATGCCCGCAGATGTCTACGGTACATCTAAACTGCCTGTAGATCTTACGCTAAATGATTTTGGATTGATCATACTTGGAACAAGTATCATTATCCTGCTCTCTTCACTTTACCCCGCAAAGAAAGCATCGCAGACCGATCCATTGACCGTGCTTAGAAATGAATAGTATTCATTAATCGTTAAACATATCCATCACGGAATTTCCATGCTCAAATACATCGAACATGGAGGCTTCCTCTTCCTCTTCAAAGACGTTGAGCGGTGAATCATCGAACATTCCGAACATATTGTTATACATCTTTGATGAGTTATACATCATCCCTGTCATCATCTCAGCTGATTGTCCTGAGTATTTGGCCCCTTTATACATAGAGCTGGCCGAATCTTTTACATCACCAAAATAGCCAAAGTCCGTTACACTGTCGAAGATACCTGACTCTTTTTTCTTACTGCCGCCAAACCCAAGAAAATCAGGCATACTGATATCCATACCTATCGTATCCCCAAAATTACTTAGGCTGTCTGTGATAGAGAAACCTGTATCTTGCTTCTTAGAGTCCATTCCCAAAGTACTTTTGATGCTTGAGATCGCACTATCCACGCTGATAGTATCAATGCCCTCTTTGATATCATTTACTCTTCTGTCAAAAGTGCTCTCTTTCTTCGGAACTTTATATCCGATATTCAACTCTTTGCGTATTCTCTCTATCTCAAGCTCTTCTTGACTCTTTTTTAGTCCTACCGGCAAAGGCTTTTTCTCTTCTTGAGTCTCTTCATCGGATGCATCAAATATATGCTCCATAGGCATCAGTTCATCATCTGATTGTTCTACAGGGACCTGCATGGCCTCAAGTAGGAGAAGATCACTCTGTACATTTGAAGCTGTCTGGGCATTCACATCCTGTATCGTATAGAGAGACTTCACTTCAGCCCATATAGAAACAGTTGTGATCAAAGTGATTAATAATAATCTATACATAACTCTATACTGTCTTCCCCTCTCACTCTCTTTCATTATACACTTTTTTATCTATTTAAAATATAGTCCGGAGACTCAATAGCCCTTTTGAGTATTTTCAGTGGGAAGGAGAGTATATCACCTCCTGGCGAAGTTTTTACCTTCGGATCATCCAATGATCCTGAGATCTCCAGTCCAAAGGTCATACTTTTATCCCCACCCGTGATGATATAACCCACAAGAGGCAGACTGCCTACCAGTTTTCCTATCTCTCTGGCAGTCTGAATTGCAAGATCAAGCCTTATGGTATTTTTCTTCAAGTCAATTTCACCTGTTCCGGCAATGGTTGCAGAGGTACCTTTGATATAGATAGAGTCAAATATGATCTTATCTTTTTTTACCATTCTGTATTCAGCTACTCCTTCCTCGATAGTAAAACCTTTTTGCGAATAACCCGGATTCTTCAATGAAGCCAGAGCAGGTACTGTATTGATGAAGGCCAAAGTATTATTGTAGGCTTTGAAATCCTTCATCACTCCACCCTCTACGATCACTTCGCCTTTCATTGTCTTTTCAGGATTTCCCCATTTCTTCAATGTATACCTTCCATCCTGTAAACCTTTAAAATTGATCAAAGGATGCAGTGTCTTGTCTTTGATACGAAATGCCTTCACTGAAACCAATTCCTGCTTTTTATCAAACTTAATAATGTCTTTTTGTGCACTTCCTATTGCTTTGATATCCCCATTGGGTTTCACTTCTATATCATAGCTGTCTGCATGAAGTCTGTACTCATCATACCTAAGACTGCTCTTTTTACCTATTATGACCAAAGATCTGTTTTTCTTTGTTTGATTTCTCTTTTTCGAGTCATCTTTGATCGATTTTTTCTTTGTGATTTTCAAAAAATCTTTAAGATCAATATTGAGATTTGTAATTTTAACGCGGGAAGAAGCCTGGTTGTAGTGAAAACGTTTTTCAAAAGCGTAAAAATTGAAATCTTTCGGTGTCGCACTCCCCTCAAAAGGCACCCTTGATTTGCACTGATTATCCTTTTCATAAATAAAACATGATAACCTTTTTAACATGCCTTGAAACGTATATGACTCAAAGTCTTTGGTTCTTATATCTATATTTCCTCCCTGTTCGATCACTGTAGGATCTGAGAGAAAAGGCTTGATCTTGTTGAGATCAGTGATAAAAATATGCACTTCACTCTTATCACTGACAACTTTTGTATGCAAATTGGGTATATCCACTTCTATATTATCTTTATAGCGAAGCTCAAAAGGCAATGTTTCATCTTTTATAACTAAAAAAGGCTCTCCTTCATCTCCTATTTCTATACGCTTTGCATCAAGGGTAAGATCTGCTTTTTGCTGTTTTAAATGAACATTTCCATTCAGACTTCCCTCATAGAATCTGTCCTTAAGATAGAGATTGTTCAGAGTGATCACCCCCTTGTTATACTCAACGATACCTTTTTCAATAGGAAGTCTTACTTTATTCAGCCATACTTCACTCTTATCAAAATCGACATGGACATAGTAATCCTCGTATTTACTGTTCAGGCTGATATCTGCCATGAATAGTACTTTTGCTTTACCGCTCTCTTGCCGCACTGGCAGAACCAGCTTATATGCTTTTAATATCTCCTTTATTTTGCTGTCAATAGCAGTATGTGCCCTGATCTTTAGTTTTAGGTGACTGTTTTTGAGAAGATTGACCAGACTGACAGAAGTACCATTCAAGTCGACACCCTCATAGGCAGGCTCTTTCAGATCAAAATAGAGTCCTCCTTCACGGTACGTTAATGTCACACTAGGAACCGTTACTGCTGGAAGCTCCTTCTTAAAAGATATTTTGGCATTTGTTAGAAGTGCCTCCCCTTTTAAAGCATTAAAGTCCAGTTTGAAACCGCCCTCTTCAATTCTCCCCTTTCCTGTTAAAGAAGCAAGTCTGTATTGATCAGATTTAACCCTCTCAACGATCCAGCTTCTAATGATCTCCCTCATTTTAAACTTTTCAATGATGCCTTTTAGGTCTTGAAACGTGTCACTACGTAAAGCAAAATCTATATCACTGTCTTTTTTACTTGCCGTGAACGTTCCGGATGCATCGTTTATGGAAAAATTTCCATCCGTTGACAATATATCTTCATCCAGATTATAGGTAACTTTTCCATTCATCCCCACCTGATGTTTTTTTAGATAGAGAAAAGGGATGGTAGCTTTGATGATTTTACCTTCTCGTTTGACCGTACCGATAATCTCATAGTCATTACTTGTGATCCTTAGATAATCATCTCGAAACTTCATACTTAAAGTATTGTTGTTAAAAACTATTTTTGTCAGATCAATGGATTGAAAGAATGTAAGTAGATATTTAACGCGGTCAAATGATTCATCCACTCTACTGAAAGAGGGATCTTCTTTACTTTGAGGGATAACGACGTTATCAGCTTTTAGTACAAGCTTTTTATCCAGTTTAATGTATAATCCATCTACATTATAGTTTGCGACTTTAAATGTATCGAACTTGATACCTACCAAAAGCCAAATGAAAAGAGCCATAAAAAGGACAACAAAGAAGATGAGTGTATTACGTAAAAGGACATGGATGGCATGGACAGAACATATTGCACTAATTTTGATCATCTCATTTGCCTTTTATACTACACAGCCCATTCAAACTACCAGAACACTTTTAGTCCCACAAGGCTCAATTACTTATATTATATCACAGCTGACTCAAAAAGGGTATGCCTTAAGCCCTATTGACAAATATATTTTAGCCTTTTTAGGTAAACCGCAAAGTGGTTGGGTAGATATAGGTGCAACACAACTAAATCGTATCGATTTTCTCTATAAACTCACGACTGCAAAAGCTAAAATGGAGGAGATCACACTTATCCCCGGTGAAACCACTGAAATTTTTCTGACTTCTATAGCCAATGACCTTAAACTAGATAAGAAAAAACTGGAGAGTTATTATAAAGAACTCTCCAACTATCCTGAAGCCGGTGTCTATGCAGATACCTATTATGTGCCATACGGTATCAGTGAAAAGCACCTTATGCACTTTCTCCTAACAGAATCTGAAAAAAAATATAAAGAGATCTCCAACAAGATATACGGAACCTATAGTATAAAGCAGTGGAGCAATATACTTATCATCGCCTCTATTGTACAAAAAGAAGCTGCCAATAGTGATGAGATGCCATTAGTCTCATCCGTGATCTACAACCGTCTTAAAAAAGGTATGCGGCTACAAATGGACGGTACATTGAACTATGGTAAATATTCGCACGTGAAGGTCACACCTGAACGTATCAAAAATGACACTAGTAGATTTAATACATACAAATACAAAGGCTTGCCTCATTCACCTATAGGCGCAGTATCATTTGATGCGATCATCGCTGCGATCAAACCGGCAAAGACCAATTATCTTTACTTCATGAAAAATGCACAAGGTGTGCATGACTTTACGAATAGCTATAAAGCGCATCGTAAAAATATCCAAAAGGCCCGTAGAAATTAAAGATGCTAGTCAGTCAGTACTTCCAGGTCATTGAGATCGAACAGAAGAAGTGTTTCACCTTCCATCTGTAACAGTTCATTTGAGAATCCGCTTTTAGAAAAGAGTGCATAGACATCTACTTTGATCCCTGACTCAACGGCTTTTGCTTTGAGCTTGGTAAGTTCATTCTTACATACTTTTCTCTCTTTGTATTTACACTCTCCCAAGATCACTTTTTTATCTTGACTGACTGCTAAGATATCAAATTCACTATGGATATTCCAATAGCTTCCGCTACTGATCAAAGGGTTCTTATCAGCATAATAGTGTATTAAGAGTTCATCACAGAGCTGTTCATAGACCAATGAACGTAAACGCTCATAGTTTTTTTCGAAGTTCTTTAGAAAAGCATCGCCTTTACCTAAAGCCAGATCCTTTTTATAATAGGTCACAAAACCGAACCAAAATCGCATAAAGGGTTGTACAAAACGGAGTTTATCCTGTATACGGTAAGAGCGCTGCTCTTTTTTGAGTTTGTGTTTAGGATGAATACGCAGGGGAGATTCCCTCGATGCCTCAATCTTCAATACATTTAAGTCCACCAACTCTTGAACGATCTCTTCTCCTAAACTTTCACTGAGCTTTGCTTTTCTTAGTACTGAGTAGAGCTTTCCGTCACCTCTGGCTACTGCCATCAGTATCTCTCTATAAGGGCTTTCTAAAAGGTAAGATGGAGAGACAAGTGCCTGAAATTTAGAGAAGTTTTGTACGAAATTGGACTCTACCATAGAAAAGACATCATCATAATAGTCTAATTCTATATCTTTACCGATTCCACCCAAAATGGAGAAATACTCAACAGCATGCTCTAGTTCCAGATAAGAAAAATGTTGGTAAAACCTTTGAAATGACGCTTTGATGAAGTCCCTTTGTCCATAAATTAAATTATTTTAACATACTTTTATTTGAATTTTTGTATGATTAATTATTAATCAACAATGAAGAGTATCATGGAAACATTTTTCACCACATCAGATAAAGTACAACATATCATTAAGAGTTTTAACCTTACAAAAACGCTCTTTGTCTCCTCTATCATCATAGGTGAAGCACATACAGGTAAGAAATCACTTGCGCGATATCTTTTCCCCAAAGCACCTCTGGTATCCGGGAATGATCAACAAGCAGTGGAAGAGGCATTGGAGAATCACGATGAACTCATCATCACGAATTTTGAAAAACTGAGTAATCAAAATACACTTGATTTCAGCAATAAACGTATCATTGCAACTGCAGACTATTTGGGTAATGCTGATATTATTGATGACCTGTTTGCTTTTATCTACACTATGCCATCACTGCAAGAGCGTCCTGAAGATATCAACCATTTAATAGAGCTCTTCGTCAAGGAAGCATGTTCAACTTTAATGATAGAAGATAACACTGTTGAATCAGATGAAATCCCTTTAAATCTTACTAAGAACAGTAAAACACTTAAAAGGTCTGTCTATCTTCACCTGATGAAAGAAAATATGAATGCCCAAGATATCGAAAGTATACTCTATGCCTATCTACTCAAGCATCTTGATGGAAATGACGGCTACAGAGAGCACCTGGGATTATATGAAAAACCACTTATCAATGCCGGTCTTAAAAAGTTTGGATCACAACTTCAACTCTCACAGGTTTTAGGTATTAACAGAAATACACTAAGAAAGAAAATACATGAACACAACATCGATTGATTTTAGATCTTTTATAGAGTGGGACAACAACCCTTTTATCCTTTTTAGCAACCAGGGGAAGATACTCTACCTCAATAACGCTGCAGAGATCTTATTTGGGTATGTCACGAAAAAAGAGCTTTATGATATATCTCTCTCTTATGCACCACAAAGTTTTGGCTACAAAACCACTTCACTGACACTCAACTATGATGCCTTCTTGTTTCATGCGATCACAGTGGGATATGAAAATGAAGAACAGATCTCTCTGCGTTTATATAATACACCGCGTATCAGACCAACACGCAAAATAGAGAAAGATAAACTTATCACAACTGACATCAATATACTACTTGAAGCAAACCTGGTACTCTTTAGAACAAAGAACAGCAATCCGCTCAAACTCTTGACAGACCAGGACCTGCCGCCATTTAAAATAGACCAGAACAACTTCTCCAAACTTTTAAGAAAAACATTGAATGCTTTCAGAGCGTCTGATTCTATTGATATCTCTTTGAAACTTCTCTTTGGGCAACATGTCATTATAGAAGAGAAGAAGCAGTCCATTGCTCAGCTCGCAATAAAAGCCAACGGACGTTATACAGATACTGATGATGAGATACGATCACTTGCAGAAGTGAGTCATATCAAAACCATTTTAAAAGAACACTACATTAAACTCGAAATCCCTCTTATTCAATAATAAGTCATCGATTGATTAAATTTTAATCAACATGGTGCAATAAATATTTTCTATCCATGTTACTATTGTCCTGTAAAAATTAATTTAAAGGACATAGCATGAAATTAAAACTTTCAGCTCTTATGGCAATATTTTTGCCTATCTTCGCTTTTGCTGAAGATAAATTGGACACAGGGGATACAGCATGGATGATGGTATCTACAGCTTTCGTACTTCTTATGACACCAGCAGGTTTAGCACTATTCTATGGTGGTATGACAAGAAGTAAGAACGTATTAAATACTTACTCTATGGTAATGGGTGCATTTGTACTCGCATTTGTTGTATGGATCATTGCAGGTTACTCGATCGCATTTGGTACGAATGAAAGCGCAATGCTTCAAAATGTATTTGGTGGGTTTAACCACATAATGCTTGATGGAATTAAATGGACCGATCTTTCTGGTTCTTACCCTACCTATGTATTTATCGCATTCCAAGGTACATTTGCTGCAATTACAGTAGCGATCGCATCAGGTTCTGTGATCGGACGTATGAAGTTCTCAACTTGGATGGTTGTTGTAGCACTTTGGGGTGTTCTTGTATATGCTCCTATTACGCACATGGTATGGGGTGGTGACGGTGCCATTTTATTTGATCACGGTGCTCTTGACTTTGCCGGTGGTACAGTTGTACACATGAATGGTGGTTTAGCTGGTCTTGTTCTGGCTATCTTGGTTGGTAAAAGAGCTGGTTACCCTACGGTACCGATGAAACCGTATAGTATCCTTCTTACTGCTGTAGGTGCGGCACTATTATGGTTCGGTTGGTATGGATTTAACGGTGGATCTGCATTTGGTGCAAACGCTATCGCTGGTCTTGCTGTCATGACGACAACTGTTGCAACTGCAGCTGCTGCGATCACATGGATGCTACTTGAATGGTTCGTGTTTAAAAAGCCTACACTACTTGGAATTGCTTCAGGTATCATTGCTGGTCTGGTTGCTATTACTCCTGCTGCTGGTTTCGTATCTGTTGGTGGAGCTTTCATTCTTGGAATCGGTGGTTCTGTGATCGCATTCTTCGGTGTTGTAGCACTTAAGAAGAAACTTAAATATGATGATTCTCTTGATGCATTCGGTATCCACTTCCTAGCGGGTCTATGGGGTGCGCTTATGACTGGTGTACTTGCACTGAATGATCAAGATCTTCTTTGGGATGGACCATTAAAAGCAGATGGTGATAGAATGGCTCAATTCATGGTACAAGTTGAATCTGTAATCTATGTAGGTCTCTGGACACTTATAGGTACAGTAATTGTCTACTATATCGCTTCAGCATTGACAGGTGGTGCTAGAGTAGATGAGGAGACTGAGTCAGCTGGTCTTGATGAAACAATTCACGGTGAAAAAGTGACAAATGCGTAAGCATCTGTCACCGTTATAATTTATAAAGGAAATTAGATATGAAAAAAATTGAAGCGATTATCAAACCATTTAAACTGGAAGATGTAAAAGATGCTCTTGTAGCTGCAGGTATCGAAGGTATGACCGTATCGGAAGTAAAAGGATATGGTAGACAACAGGGACATTCAGAGCTTTACAGAGGTGCTGAATATGTAGTTGAATTCATCCCTAAGATCAAGCTCGAGATCGTAGTAAGTACAGATGAGTATGCACAAACTGCGATCACAGCGATCAATGAAGCTGCCAAAACAGGCAAGATCGGTGATGGTAAGATCTTTGTATCTGACATCAGCAAAACGATCCGTATCAGAACAGGTGAAACTGATACAGATGCACTCTAGGTGCTATTCTGGGGATAGGCAAAAGCCTTCCCCCAGCCTCACTGATTAATATTTAATCAACTTTCCCCTAACTTTCCCATTAAAATTTTATATACTGCCTTTTTTTAGAACAATAATTTCTTTCTATTTTTTCCGATACTAGATACACTAATAGCATTCAAATATTAGGAATTGATAATGGAAATAAATTACGTAATTGATACCTTCTTTGCTCTTTTTGCAATGACACTCATCATCTTGATGGTGCCTGGATTTGCAATGCTCGAAGCAGGATTGGTACGAACAAAGAATGTTACTGCTGTACTTACAGTAAATGTTATGATCTATGCTGTTGCCTCTATGGCCTTTTTACTTATAGGATATGAATATGCCTTTGGTAGCTGGGATCATCAGGATGGCATGAGCAAATGGGCATTTTTTATGTTTCAAATGGCTTTTGTCGGTAAAGTGATAAACATTATGTCTGGTGGTGTGAGTGAACGATCACGTATCTTGCCTTTAGCACTGTTTACAATTGCAGTAGGTGCTTTAATCTATCCAACTATTGTAAACATCACTTGGGGTGCTAACTTTTTAGAGGGAACCATGTTTGATATCTCAGGTCTATCGGATCTGGCTGGTTCAACAGTCATTCACTCAACAGGTGGATGGGCACTCTTGGCAGCGATCATTATCATGGGACCTAGACATGGTCGTTTTAGAAATGGACAGATCCGTGTTATCCCTGCATCAAATATTCCATTGGTAACACTGGGTGCTTTTTTACTTTGGATAGGTTGGTTTGGATTTAATGGTGGTTCTGTAGGTGCTATCTCCTCAAAAGAGAATGCTGATGCAGTTGCACTCACCATTATGAACACCAATACAGCTGGATTGGCTGGAGCCATTGCAGGATGGTTACTTACGTATTTTCGATATAAAAAGTTCGATATCACCATGATCCTAAACGGTGCGTTGGGCGGACTTGTTGCAGTAACAGCAGGACCTCACCTCTATGATATACATACACCTATCTTGATCGGATTGATCGGTGGTGCGTTGGTTGTGATAGCTGTACCACTTTTTGATAAACTCAAACTTGATGATCCGGTGGGTGCACTTTCTGTTCACCTGGTGAATGGTATCTGGGGTACGCTTGCAGTAGGTATTTTTGTCAGTGATGTAAGCATAATTACACAACTAAAAGGTATCATTGTAGTAGGCGTTATCGTCTTCCCTCTTGCATGGATCACTATTTTTACAATTAACAAGATCTTTGTACTTACAGCTGGAGATGACGAACAATTAGAAGGTATCGATGCGACTGAGTGTGGTATAGAAGCATACCCTGAATTTAAACGTAGTATATAATAACAATATAGGAGATAAAAATGAAAAAAATTGAAGCAATAATCAAACCATTTAAACTTGAAGATGTAAAAGATGCGCTTGTAGAGCAAGGTATCGAAGGCATGACCGTATCTGAAGTAAAAGGATATGGTAGACAACAAGGTCATTCAGAGCTTTACAGAGGTGCTGAGTACGTAGTTGAGTTCATCCCTAAAGTAAAGTTAGAGATCGTTGTGAGTAATGATGACTATGCGAACAAAGCGATCGAAGCAATTATGAGTGCTGCTAAAACCGGTAAGATCGGGGATGGTAAGATCTTTGTATCAGATATCAGTAAAACGATCCGTATCAGAACAGAAGAAGAAAACGAAGACGCACTGTAGAAACTGTATGTTTGCACAGCAAGGAGGGAAAAGGCACCTTAGCCTTGCTCTCCTTTAAACGCTTCTATCTTCTCTTCACTTCCAGTTAATTTCCACACTACTTTATCTACACCAAAATCACGCTCGTAATTTGTTAGATCTAATTGCTTGAGTCTGTAAAGTGTCTTATCTACATTACTGTAACTTGTCTCAAAGGTATGAGTTGTCTGTTTTTTGTACACTTGAAGTTGCGCTATGCTAAGTACATCTTTCACAGCTTGGGCATAGGCCCTTGCCATGCCACCAGTTCCAAGCTTAATGCCACCAAAATAGCGGACTATCAGCACTGCACAATTGATCAGTTCTTCTCCACGTAGGACATTGAGTGCAGGTACGCCTGCACATCCTTTAGGCTCTCCATCATTATTGTGAAATAATTAAAAGAGTATGATTATAAATTCTTTTTGGAGAATCTAAAACTTTTTAAAAAGTATGATTATATGATTTTCTAAAATATAAAGGCAATGTTCTATCAAGTGCTTTTAAAAAGTAAGTACTATTAAAGCATTTAAAAAAAAGGGGGGAATCCTCATACACAAATTCTGAAGTTGCCCGACCCTACAATCTAACCTTCATTCTTTTATCCTGTAATATTTGTAAAAGCTGATTAAATTGCTTATCATCTATTTTATTTTCTGTTTCAAGTTGGATATCGTCTACTCGTAATAAAATTTTGTTTGTATTATTTACATCTAAAGATTTATTTATTATTTCAATTTTTTTTACTTCAGAATCCATAACTTGAAAATAAGTTGAGATACCTAAAGCTAAAGTTGTAATCAATAAACCACCTAATGCTATCTTTATTTGACGATTAGCCAAATGTAGCTGATCTAAATATTTTTTCTCTTGTTGATCGATGAATTTATTGTTAACCAACTCTATAAGTTTAGATGTTGAATAAAATTGTTCTCCTGACCATTTAATAAAATTTGGCATAATACTTGGACTAATAAAGCTTAAACTATTAGCCGTCTGTCCATAAATGGTATTTCCCATGTTAAATATATTATTCATGCTTCCACCAGTGTGTACAATATAATTATTTTTTGATAAATATTCCAGTAAGTCAATAATTATCAGCATATTTTTGTTCACATAATTACGAACACTATCTAATTGATCATTAGATATATTTGCCATATTATTATATGTATTCATATCTATATGGTTACTACTTTGGTTTATTGTTAAATAAAAAGATAATTCTTGATTAAAAAAATCAATTGTGTTATCTACGAGTATATTACTTAAAACATTTAAACCATTTTTCTTCTCATTTTTAATTAATGTGCGGATTATATTTTTTTCTATTTCCTCAAAATGTCTCATTTATTTATCCTTTTATTTTCATGCCAAGCAAATCAAATATATATTCAATATTACTTGTAATATAGCTTCTTGGTTTTGTTGTCATTCGTGGTGGGACAAGTATGTAATTGTCTCTATAGTATTCTTTAATCCAATCAAGCCAACCATATTTTTCAACAATATGAAGTAATTCTTCAAGTTGAAAATTAGAGTATTTCTTCTTATGCCACTGAAGAAGGTATATAGGATCTTCAAAAATTAAATTATTCAAAGTATTTCTAATTCCAGACTCATTAAATAAATTAGAGTATTTTTTTTGGTCTAATTCTTTGTATAATTCAAATAATTCTTCCATATTTAGTTTATTGCTCAATAGTGACATAGAATTACTTACCATCCAAGTATTTAATTTCATAGTCTTATACATAAAACTTATTATTTTATCTTCTGAAATTATTTGGTAGTTATTGTCATATGCATATGCAATAGCCCTATATTCTTGTTCGCCAATCTGAGGGACAAACATTTCATAACTATCTTTCAATTGTAAAATAGACTCAGTATCATCTACAATATTTTTAGAATCAATAATTTTATGTGCTAACCCCAATAGATACTCTTTATCTTTTTCAATATCTTCTTTATTTGCTAAGCTCTTCAATATATTCTCACCATCACTATAAACACTTAATAGTTCATCAGAGCTATCAAGTTCTTTAATAAAATTTAGTAGCCAATTTATAGTTGTTTGTTGGATATATACATCTTCTCTTTCTAGTACAATATCTAGCTTTTCAATTTTATTTAAAAAAACAATAGACGAGAATGTTAATATTTTATTTACCTCATATGGCTGAGGATTGTTTTCACCTGCATGGAAATTTATATCTTCAGAATTAAGTAATATATTTATTAAATGAAAATAATTTTTATACTCTCCATTTGCAAGATTATAAAATGATATATAGCCTCCATCACTATAATCTGTTAGCTGTTGTTTACCTTTTTCTGCACTATCATGAAGCATCTCACGAATACCAGAAAGAGGGTCTTCATCGGTTGAAATTACACTACGAAAATGACTACTTTCCAAATTATCTATAAAACGATTACAAATTTGGTGAAATATTGAAAGTTTTTCTATCCCAGATCGAAATAACATTAGTTCAAATTCTTTTTGGTCAATAATTTTAAATAAATAATTTTCATCTATATCTGAATACAGCTCACTAGAAATATAATACTCATCATTTTCTTTTATTAATAAATTAGATTTAATATCTACACTAGAATCAATTTTATTCACAATTGAAAAAAAGTATAGCTTTGTCAAAAGTTCTTTTTCTTCCTCTGTAAGAGTATTAATATTGCTAGATAAAAGTTTTCTATTTATTTGTAAAAAACCATTTTCATAGGACTCTTCAACTACAATAGAATAGAATGACAAGATAAAGGATTGTTCGATGCTTAATAAACTATATTTTTCTTCTAGATAACTTCTATAAACACTATCCTGTTCTCTATTTATACTCTTTGTGTTTTGAAAATAATAAGGCAAAGAACAATAATGTAAAACATATGCAGCAAACTCAATTTTTTCTTCATCCAAGAAATTAATATGTTCCCAAGCAATTTTATAAAACTCATATGCTTTACTAATCTTAAAGTATGATCTATATATATTTGCAATTTTAATTGAATAATCAATACTATCTATTTCTTCAACAAAATAATCAAAATCTGGTAATAATAAATTTCTATCATTTGCACAAACATTTAATGTTTCAGATATTATATTTTGGAAACTATTTTTATATTTTAGAGCTAATTCAATATATTTTCTCTGTAGTGCGTTTTGGCTTAAAATTCTAATGACTTTTATAATGATGATTTCTTGCTGACTATTGTCATCAAGTAAAGTTAGCAATGTTTCTATTTCATCTGTATCTATTTTAATTGAATTAATTTTTTTTGCTTCAAGGTACGAGATGTAGGATATTATAGAATGATCTTTTTTACTTTTTAAGCCTTCATATTCTTCTTCTGAAATAGTTTTGTTTACTCTGATATTTGCTTCTAAAAATATATTTAAAACTATTTCATTTTCTAAGTATTTTCTATTCTCTTCTACAAATAAAGTTACTCTTTGAGCATCAATAGTTACTAAACGACTTAAATAATGAATTAGTAGATCTTCTTCATTTCTAGCTAGTATTCTTGTCTCTATAACCTCTCTATCTATACATTGACCAATATCTAAATGTTGAAATCCAAAATTAATAGTATCAATAATATTTTCATCAACAATTTTATAGAAATTTACAAATTCTTCTTTATCTAATATATAAAGACAATGTAAATAATGATTAATTAAAAATTTTTTATGAGTATGATTAAAATAATGAAAACTATCTTTTATCGAGAATAGCAACTCTTTTGTATTTTCAACTTTATCCTTATACTCAACATCGGTGTGATTTAATAATAGCTTGTTAAATGCTGTTCTAGAATAAAATTTATATATTTCAAGTTTTTCAAAAAAGTTTGGTTTATTATTTTCTAAGTATTTAGCATAATACAACTCTGCTTTTTCAAGGTCACGATCATCCTGTGTATCTAAATGTAAATTTGCATAAATTAACCCCCCAACATATGGAAGCTTATTTTCTACATTATTTTGAACATATTCATCATAAAGTCTTTTTGCATTCTCGGCTTCTCCAGAGTTTAGATAAAAAAGAATTTCAAAATATTCTTTTGGTTGATTTGAACCAAATTCTTTTTGTAACTTTATGCTTATCTTGTCATAGTTCTCTTTATCTTTATCAAGTGCGTATATACTTATTTTAAGTTGGTAAAACCTATCATTAAGTTTTGTATTGAAATTGGTATCTATATAGTCTAAATTCTCTTTTACTTCCTCATAATTACCTAACTGAAAAGCTATTTCAGTTTCTAACATCAAAATTTCATAAAGTGAATTTTGATTTAGGTTATGTTCTTTTTTTGCTTCATTTAAATGTGTAATAGCATTATTAATTTCGCCGTTAAAAAAATCTTCTTTTATATGTTTTAATTGTGACACTACTCCATTATTTGGGTTATATTTCTTATCAAGCCAATCTTTAATAAGTTCATATCCCAATCCAATAAGAATTAAAATAAATCCCCAAAGTGGATTATTCGAATGTTCTATTGAAACATCAAAGTCCTTCATAAGACCAACAACAATTATTTCTATTAAAGAGACACCAACCAACCCTAAACCTGCAAAAATGATGATTTTTCCAATAGAAGGGAAAATTAATTTATATAGTATTTCTTTAAAAGATAAATCATTTTTTTTAAAAAATTCAATTAGTCTTTTCATTATTTCTCAAACGCCTCTTTTAAAACTGCTTGCATAAGTGTTTCAGTATTTGTTTTTAAACTATTGATTTGATTTTCTAGTTCATCACAAAGTACCAATAGACTTTCAATTTTTTCAACAATTTGTTTTTGTTCTTTTAACGGTGGTAATGGGATCAAAGTATTAATGACAATAGACTGATTTATTTTTGGCATATTTTTTTGAGAACCTGAAGCATTATCCTGAAAATATTTTCTACCATATAAAGAGACAAGACATTTTTGAATAAATAAGTTATCTATAAACTTACTAGTTTTGACTTTCATAATTAAATCAGGATAAATGAACTTATCATCTATATCATCATAAACTGCTGACATACCTACATAGTCAATGGAATTACTTCTTTGAATAAGCAAATCTCCTTTTTTCAACCATAAATATGAGTCTCTATCTATTCTCTCATTAATATATTTAAATTCTGAATTATCAAAAAATCCATAGGTAATTGCACCTAACTTTAATGTTTTTGTATCAGTTTCAAAATCTACTGCTTTAGGAGAGTAACCATTTCTTGGATTTTCATAAATAATTTCTCCAAGCTTTGACCACTCCCAATTATCAGGAATTTTAAAAGGAACTTCATCATAATTAATTGGTGTAAACAATTTCTGTTTTTTTATCTTCTTCTCTTTAAGAAGTTGATCTTTTTCAACTCTTATTTTTTTAAGCAGTATAGATGCACTTTCTACATCAGAATTCTGTTCTCGCCAAAAAGAGGTCAATTTTCCTTCAATTGCATCCTGATAAATAGATTGACGGAGCTTTCTTAGTAATTTCTCTTGACTTGATACTTCGCTGTCAAGATCAGCGATTTCACCTTCTACACTTTCAAACTTGTCAACAATGCTATTTTGGGTTTGCATATCTGGTAAATTAATTTCTAATGGTAAAATATGCTTTGGTTTTATTTCTGTTTTTATACCACCTTTAATTTGTTCATTTATTAGTCTAATAAATTCTGAACTTTTTAAAAATCGTTTGAAATAATTAACATTTATTTTCTCTTCATCAAAAGTATATGATGAATAGTGAATTGTTGCAACTACATCATCTTCACTGGTATAAATTCCCATAGCACCTTTAGCAACATTAATACCCGAAATTACCAAATCACCTTGTTTTGCTAAAATCATATTAGTTTTTGATGACTTATCACCAATATGAAAATTCCCATTAAAGTCAATTTTTTCAATACGTTTTAATCCCTGAATTTCTTTATCGTTAGGTTTATATCTACCTTTTCTTTCAAAAAGAAAATCACCAATTTTAACTTTAGCCATTAGATAACTCATTTTTTAATTGCTTTAGAAGTCCATCACTTTTTTCAAATGATTTATGAAGCATATCAAGAAGCTCAGAAGTAGAGTGTATCTCCTCCTTCTCTTTTTTATGTGGATTTTTGATATCTAGGTTATACCCACTATCAATAATCGTTTGGATATCTACTTTCCAAGCCTGTTCATTTTCCTTTCTATCATTCCACCAAGCTTTTAGAGAATCAAATTCACTTAGTTTGATCGGTTTGGTTTTAGAGTACGCTTTTTGTCCTTCTGGAAGCTTATGCTCATAAAACCATACTTCGTTTGTAGGAGTTCCTTTGGTAAAGAACAAAAGATTGGTAGCTACACTGGCATAAGGTTGAAATACTGAGTCAGGGAGTCTTACTATCGTATGAAGATTACAGTCCTCAAGTAGCTTTTGACGTATCCTAGCCTTGACCCCTTCACCAGTCAATGAACCATCAGGTAAAACGACACCTGCGCGCCCTCCATTTTTAAGATACTGTATCATAAGTATCAAGAAAAGATCCGCACTCTCCTTTGTTCTAAAGTTTGAAGGGAAACTTGTTTCTGCACCATCTGCTACCGTACCACCAAAGGGAGGATTCGCCAAAATATTATCAACACGATCAGATTGTTTTATATTATTAAATTCCTTATGTACAAGAGCATCATCATAGACAATATCAGGTACTTCAATATCGTGAAGTATAAGATTGGTCGTAGCTAACATATGTGGAAGTGGTTTGAGTTCCACTCCCCTAATTGAATGCTGTAATGTTATCCTATCTTCAATGCTTTTGACTTCATTTTTACGGATATGTTCAATAGCATTGACCAAAAACCCACCTGTACCACAAGCGGGGTCAAATACACTCTCCCCGAGCTTTGGATCTACCATTTCAGTCACAAACTGCGTAACGGCACGAGGAGTATAAAATTCTCCACTGCTACCCGCACTTTGTAGCTCTTTGAGTATCGTTTCATAGATATCTCCAAATAGATGTTTATCATCACTGCTGTTGAAGTCTATCTCATTGAGTTTATTTATTACCTGTCTAAGAAGTGTACCGGACTTCATATAGTTATTGTTGCCTTCAAAAACTTCTTGTACAAGTAAAGCACGTTTATTAGTTGCTACAGAAGGTAACTTCTTTAGCTCCGCAAATAGTTTGTTATCTATAAAGTCTAAAAGCTCATCACCTGTGATACCTTCATCATCACTTGCCCAGTTATGCCACTGCAGCTCACTAGGAATAGGTGAAACATACTCCTCATCTAATAGTTCTAGTTCTATATCCTTGTCATCGAAGATCTTTAAAAAGATCATCCACCCAAGTTGCTCGATACGCTGTGCATCACCGTTTAGACCCTTGTCTTGTCTCATTATATTTCTAACTGATTTTATTATCCCACTAATGTTATGACTCATTCTTATGCTGCCTTATAAAGTTCTTGTTCTAATTCTGCTACTGCATTTAAATAATTTTCTTTACCACCAAAAAGTTTGATTATTTCTACTGGGGAACCTATCTCATTGAATGGTTGTACTCTTAATACATTGAGACTTTCAATGTTTTCTATACCTTCATCTGCATATTTCTCTAAAAGTGTTTCTAGTACTTTTCTTGCTTGATCTCCATATTTAGTGAAGTAGTTACGCTTTTTAACGTTCTCTGCACGCTCTTTTCGTGTAAGTGGGGGCATATCATATGCACAATGCAGAATCATGTCAAAAATATCTAAATCTTTTCCTATGGCTTCTTTGAAATTATCGTAAATGATTCCATTGCCTTCAAGTTCTTCTATGATAGCTTGTTTTTTATCTGTACTGTTCCACTTATTCAAAAACTCATCCAATGTGGCAAATTCTTTATGTACTTGAGTTCGTGTATAGTCTTTAAGACTTCCAGTAATAAGTTTGCCATTTGTATCCAGGAACTGAATACGCTCATTTAATACCGTTACATCTACACCATTGACATAAGTTTTTTCTCTTGGTTCAGTTGAATCATCAATCGGACCGCCACCAATAATATCTGGGGACACCTCTTCATCTTCAAAATCAACTTCATTCCCATCATCATCAATGACAACAACATCTTCTTCATCCTCTGGCTTATCAATCTCTTCATCTTCACCGATCTCTTTTATCCTTACCGCCTCACCATCAAAGTCAGGATCGGCAAACAGATCTGTTACATTTCTAAAGTCCATGATTGTAAAGTATGTCTTACCATACTCTTCATTGATACGAGTTCCACGTCCTATGATCTGCTTGAACTCTGTCATAGAGTTTATATTGCTATCAAGTACAATTAACTTACATGTTTGTGCATCAACACCTGTTGTCATAAGTTTGGAAGTAGTTGCTATGACGGGATAGGTCTCTTCGGGGTTGATAAAGTTATCAAGCTCTCTTTTTCCTTCATCATTATCACCTGTTATCTGCATAACATACTTGGAGTTCTCTGCCATGAGATCAGAGTTTTCATTAGCTAAGACCGATCTCATACCTTGTGCATGTTCAATATCAGCACAAAAAACAATCGTTTTATCAAAACGATCATGCTTCTTTAGAAACTCAGTGATCTTCTGAGCTACAGCTTTTCTCCTCTCATCTATAACCAGAAGACGTTCAAAGTCTGATCTATTATAAATTCTGTCTTCTACAGGATTTCCAAATTTATCTTTAAACCCTTTAGGTGGACGCCATCCTTCCAGATCTATGTCTAGCCCTACTCTTATCACCTTGTAAGGAGCGAGGAATCCATCTTCAATACCCTGCTTAAGTGAGTAAGTATAAATCGGATCGCCAAAGTATTCAATATTAGATACCTCTTCAGTCTCTTTTGGTGTTGCTGTTAATCCAATATGTGTTGCATTTGAGAAATAGTCAAGTATCTCTCTCCATGCACTATCTGCTGCAGCTGAACCCCTGTGTGCTTCATCGATCACAATAAGGTCAAAGAAGTCCGGGCTAAACTCTCTATATGCGTCTTTATCTTCATTGTAGTTGGTCAAACCTTGATAAAGGGCTAGATAGATCTCATAAGACTTATCTATCTTTTTTTGCTTTACTACTGTCATTTTGTCTTTAAAGTGTCTAAAATCACCTCGTTTGGTTTGGTCGATGAGTGCATTTCTATCTGCTAAAAATAAGATACGCTTTTTTGTACCGCTTTTCCAAAGACGATAAATGATTTGAAATGCGGTATAGGTCTTACCTGTACCCGTAGCCATAACAAGTAAAACTCTGTCTTGCCCTTTGGCAATGGCTTCTACTGTTCTATTGACAGCTATCTGTTGATAGTACCTTGGACTTCTTCCTGTTCCATCATAATAGTAGTCTTCTGAAGCAATCTTTTCATGTGCTTCTTCTTCAATACCTTTATACTTTTTATAAACACTCCAAAGTTCTTCTGGAGAAGGAAAATTATCAAGGGAAAGATTACGTTCTATCTGTCCGCTTGACAAGGTTTTATCATGTTCATAAAACCCATCACCATTTGAACTATATGCAAGAGGTATATCAAGTATATCTGCATATTCTATCCCTTGCTGGATTCCTGCATTAACAGATAATTTGTTGCTTTTAGCTTCGATGATAGCTACAGGGATATTGGGCTTGTAGTAGAGAATATAGTCTGCACGTTTTCGTGTACCACGTGTAGTTTTATTACCCTTGACATAAATACGGCCATCAGTAAAAGAAACTTCTTCCCTGATTTGGGTTTCGATATTCCATCCTGATTTTTTAAGTGCGGGGAGGATAAACTGCGTACAAATATCTCTTTCTGATAAATCTTTCTTTGAAGTCATAAGTCATCCCGATTTTCAAGTATATTTATTATACCTAAGCTTCATTATAAGTTGAGTTAGACTAATTTTCAAATTGATTTTTAAAGTTTTCTATACTCTCCCTACTCCCAGTTATCATCCACTTTACTCCATCTACACCAAAATCTCGTTCATATTCTGTGATACCATACTGACTTAATTGATACAGCGTCTTGTCCACAGTAGAATAACTAGTTTCAAAAGCATAATCAATTTGTTTTTCATATGGTACTAAGATAGCTTCATTCAATACATTTTTCACTGCATCCGCATAAGCTCTAGCCATACCTCCGGTTCCAAGTTTTATTCCTCCGAAGTAACGAACTATAAGTACAGCACAATTAATCATATCTTCACCACGAAGAACATTTAATGACGGTACTCCAGCACATCCCTTCGGCTCATTATCATCAGAAAAATTCTCGACTACTTGTTCATACTCATTTAAATACCTTAATGCATATACAACGTGGTTAGCTTTAGGGTTCTCCTGTTTTAATCTCTCCTGTAAACCATCATATTCTGATATTGGGACTAAATATGCTATGAATTTGGATCGGTTAACCTCTGTTGTATAAGTATAAGACTTTTCTATTGTTTGCACTGTTTTCCTTTGATTAAAGTACTATAACTTACTTTCGATTCTTTTTACCATTGCTGGAATATAAAATGAATTAGTTTTATACTTAGTTTCATCATTTAACATGTTCAAATATAATTTACTATATTCATCTTTGACTTCAATATATGCTTTAAATAAAGCCTTTTTATTCATTCTAATAGACCTTTTTACAGAGTCTATATCTACACCTATCTTATTAAGCATCTCATCATGAGCGTCTTCTTTTTCATAAAAAGGTTTTTCTGGTTCATATTTAAAAATTATATACCACATAGAAACTTTTATTGCATTTATAAATAATTTATCAACACCCATTGAGTCCTGTACCAATGTTTCAAAATCATCAATAGTATTACGAAGAATATATTCACTTAATTCTTTATTGCAATTTGACAAAAATGGTCTGATATATTCTTCTCGTTGAAGAACTTCAATAGTATTATGACTCATTAAAAATTCATTATCAAACAAACTCTCCTTGTTATGCTGAATAAGATATGTAATCAATGTTGATGAGATATCTGTTTTGATTCCATCATTGATCTTAGACAACGTTGTTATATTCTTTCTAAAATAGTTTAAAAAACGAAAATAGAAATCGATAAAAGGATCATGCATAAGATCTATATCCTTATTATTATCAAATAAATCCCAAAAATCCATATGAAAACTTTCATTCTCAATTGCTGTACGTAGCAATCTAAGTAATTCAGGTTTTTCATTTTCCCAATTACGCACAGTGCGTGAAGAAACATTTATTCTATTTGCAATTTCTTCCTGTGTAATTTTTCTCATTATGATCTCCTTTTTTTACAAATTTTCTGAATTGTATAGAAAAATACGTTATTTATTATGGATGTCTTGATTTGTGTCTTTTTTTTTTACTATACTTCAAATTATAGTTAAAAAAAGGAATTTTTTTCCTAAAAAAAGAAAAAATATGGCAAAAAAGAAAAAATTGATTCATTTAGAAATTGATAAAAACATATTGGAAGAGTCAAATACTGTTCACTTTGACCATAAAGATACACTTTTGGCAAAAGAACATCTTGGTCAGTATCTTGTGACTACCTTGCCTAAAAAATCCAGGAAACGAACAAATAGAGTTTACCTCTCATACAAACCTCATAAAGAGTACTTTGAACAAAGGAAAGATAGGGGTGAAGTATTACAGGGGATTTCTGCAAAACCAAATGATCTACATTTGTATGATCGTTTTCCTGAACATACTCAGTTTATTCGTAATGTAATCGAAATTGCAGTACCAGATATCATGAGTTATTACTTGACTGAAGACTTTTTACGGGGATTTGGTATATGCCTACTCATATTTGACCATTTAAATATTAGCCTTCAGACTATAGATGAACTAACAAACACCATACAAAGAAAAGTTATTGAAAATATTTCTAAAGTGACTAAGGTTGAGAATAATAGGAGTATGTTGCGCTACTTTTTTGGAACAATCGAACAATATGTCGAGGATTTTATAGCTCTAGATATTCCTGGTACAACAAGCATTGATCCATCAATTGAAGCATATCCATCATCAGTGATCTATCAAATGGATTATTATGCAAGAAAAGAACTTGAAAGACTTAAAAAACGACATTTAGAGTACAAAAGCTGGATCGAAGAACTTGATAAGAAAGAACTATTTGTTCTTGAAAATCTCGCATGTACATATTACAATCTAGACCAAACAAGTAGAGCATTTAAACAACAAATAAATCGCATTTCAAAATCACTTCACAATACAGATCTTAAAAGTTGGAAATCACAAGATAAAGGTAAGTTTACCTATATATCAAACAAACAAAAACAACAACATCAAAATTTATTGAAATTGTCCAAAAAAGGCATCGACATTGAAATTAAAGATGAAAAAATGTTTGCACTTTGGATGAAAACTATCCATCCAGACTGGCCCTTTGATCAAACTGTCAATAAAAAGTATAAAGAAATCTACACACATAATGATTCATTTCGACTAAGTAATATGAAAAAAATCAATCTTAATTATCATGAATTTGAATCCAGAATCTACCCTGGCTTTCATGAGATATACCCACTCATTTTACTTCTACTTATTCGTGAAGGAAACAACAGCGAAGTTCTCGAAGACTGGAAAGTTACAAAAACAGATGATAGGTACATACTGGGTGACCAATCTCCTTTTGCCATAATTATTGATGCAGAAAAAACACGTTCCAATTCAATCATCACTACAACCATTAGCAAAGACTCAGTGCAGGCGAAATATATTGAGTTTTATTCACAATGGCTTTCAGATGTTTATAATCGGTCTAATGAAAATTACTTTTTTCAATACATCTCAAGAGGATCCAAGATTCTAACATGGCGGGCTAATTCGTCATTTGAGCATATGAAACGCACTGAAAAGTCTTTTTACAAAAACTATGAAATATTTAATATAGATGGTGAGCGAATATTTCACGTTAATCATAAAAGAATTCGTGTTACTAGCAACTACATGGACTATTTACGCGGTTTAAGTGAATTTGAACGTCAACTAAAAAAAGGGCATGAATCTATTGATACACAAAAAAAATATGAAAACTCCAAAGAATGGTTTGAACAAATTATGCTTAAGATCTCGAAAACCCAAAACCAACTTGTGGCTTTATTTAGAGGTCAATCTTTAGAATCAACAAGCAAAATTGAAGGACTGTTCGAAGGGCCACTATGTGACTGTTCTGATCCCACTTCACCAGATTATCCAGGTCATAAACCCTTGAAGTCCGACGAAGTTTGTACAGACTGGTCTAAATGCCTTTCTGGTTGTACTAAAGCCAGAGTTAACAAACATATTCATGGTCCAGCAATTGTTGCATGGATAGAGTATTTGGAAGCACAAGAAAAGGAATTTTTTCGTACTGAAGACTGGGAAAAAGAGTATCTGCATGAACGTGATGCTGCAAAATCTGCATTAATTGGTTTCAATGAAGAACAATTACAATTCGCACAAGAAAATGCCCACCTCTATAAAGACTTGGTCAAAATGAAATTTACAAAAAAAGTGAAACTCATTAAACAAACTGCATAAGGAAAATTAGTGATTGAATATCTTGATGAAATTAAAAAATGTTCTTATATTGATGACCTATTGGAAGTAATGGATCACCGAGAATTCCCAAATGCAAATAATTCTTCATTTTCAGACCCGTATATATACCTAGAATCCAAAACAGGCGAACCTATGAAAAGGAAATTCACTTTGCAAAAAAAGTTGGGAGATGTATCACTTCGCCTAATGATGTTCATGAAACTATCTGGTGATTTAAATGGAACTCCAATAGGTTCCGGAAAAGCAAACTATTTCAATCAACTTCAACTGATGCTTAGAATGATCTTCAACACACAAGAGAATATATTGATACTCGGTGATATTGAGAGTACAACTATTGATGCAATCATAATGAAATACAGAGAAAACACTAAAAATAAATCATTACGGCCCATGGTTACCAAATTAAAAAAACTGGAAGAATGGATCCTCTATGGAAATGAGAATCTACCATACTTTCTTCGCTTGGATCCATCATTATTGTACCAATCAAAAGAATTTATGCGATTGATCACAGATTACAGCAAAGAGAGAAGAAAAGAAATAACTGATGGTAGCCCAAGAGCACCATATGACTTGCCATCAATAAAAAAAATGGCAACACAGGCCATAAAGTATGTAGAACCATATTTCCATGATATTGAAGTCATCTCTGAAGAATATGTGAAACTTAGAGGCAGAGAGCACAACTATAAATATCGAACCATGTTCTACTTTTTCAAACATACTTCCTATAAATTTCAAGAACCCATACTAAGTCAAATTCAATCTGAATGCCAGGAAGCTGAAAAACATACAAATGCAAGGGGTAATCGAAGCACACCTAAAATTATTCAACGTATGAAAGAGGCTATTGGTATTTATGAGGGTGCGTGTGTATTTATTATCATACTACTGACAGCAATGCGTTCACAAGAACTAATACGTTTAGAGAGATTTCCAACTATATACCATGGAGAATTCTTGAGTTTTAAAAAACTGATATACAAAACTGCCCCGGATGAGAGTGGTGAGGAAGTAGCAATCCCAATACCAATGGTTGTAAAAGTCGCAATTGAAAATCTATCGAAGTTGTCCCAGATTTCAGATGGTTCAATGACTGGTAATCTGATCATTAATGATATCAAATATGTGAATAAAAAACATATAGATTCAAGGATAAATAGTATGATTGCAAACTTTTCAAATCACTGCAATGTTATTAATGCACCAACAGCACATGATCTAAGACACACGATGGCATTTTTAGTATCCACTATGCATGAAAATTCCAGCCTAAAACTTGTTCAAATACTACTAGGACATAAAAACACCAAAATGACTCTTGAGTACTTAGGTCACTATAGCCTGTTTTTTAAAGATGCTCTTAAAGAGCTGAACAAAAAAGAGTCCTCCCATTTTGTACAAACGATTGTTAACGATTTAGAAGATGGGAAAAAACTCTTTGGGCCAATGGGAGAAAGAATTATGGGAAACCATACCTTTATAGGAAGTTACGCTGACAGCATTACTGATCTTTTGAGTAGAAGTCTTCTTGCTCTTATTGAAAAAGGACAACTGGCAATCATACAGACCCCTGTTTGTTTTTGTATCCATGATCTTACCAAGAATGAAGCTATGTCTTGTCAACGCGGTTTCAATATTGAAAACTTTATCAATGAAGGTCCCAAGCCGTCTCGTTGTGAAGGTTCATCATGTGCAAATGCACTTTTTACCGAATCACATCTTGAAAAAATGGTGTATGAAGATATCTCAAACAGTGATGAGATCTCTGATGAAATTAAAGAGCGTCTGATGCAAAACACCTATTTCGCTGACTCTGGAGGATTCGATACTTTAAAAAATCCTAACATGAAACTCATTCAATCTTATCAAAACCAAAAAAAGGAAATATCAAATGGCTAACATTTCATCAATACAAAGAGAACTAAAACTCAAAGCACTATATGAAGCAATCGAAGAATTAAAGATGGAATCAATAGGTACTACAAACCAAGTAAGTCATCAAAAAGTAGTTGATAAGGCTAATCAATCAGACTATGCAAAACAATTTGATTGCCCTATCGGGATATCAAGCGTTAAACAAGCAAAGAAAGCATCAGGGAAACAAAAAAAAGATTCAGCTTTTCTTCCGATTAAACTAGAAATAGAAAAATACAAAGAAGAGCATAAAAAGATTGTAAAGACAACTCCCAATAAACTCAAAGCTGAGATTGACGTTTTAAACAATACTATCTTCGACTTAATGATTAAAGTTGGAATAATTTTGGATAGAGAAATGGAAAAAGATGAAGCATTCAAGAACCTACAAAAAAGTCTCGCCAAAATAAAAGAAGAAAGAGATTACTATTTTCATCAAGTCGTTAAAGGAGAAAAATAGTGGATATAAAACTTAGAACTATACCACATCCAACAATCCCAAACAGAGAAGTAACATTTGTATTTATAGACAATAAATTAGATGAAACTTCAGCAAGGTTTTTGATTCGTGAAGCTAGATACGGTGGTCGGACTGGTGATATAGCGGGTAAAACATCCCATAAAACACGAGCAATTAAAATTGCAGAATTATATTTGCATTTGTATGACAGAGGGCTTACAATTTTCAATGCGAAAGAAAGTGATATAAAAATGATTCGAAATGCAATGCTTCACTGGGACACCAATGACAAGTATGATAAAGAACTATACAGGGATTGTGGATATAAAAAAATTTCTAATGATACGATGAATCAAAAAATTGGTCAGTGGTTCAAGTTCTATAGATTTCTTGACTCAATCAATATTCACTATGACATGGTAATGACAACAAAATGGGTTAGGAGAAAAAGAAAAAAGTCAAGGCTTTCACATTTGGATTCAGGTACTGGAGAAAATAATGATCTGATTGAAATTTGGAAGCTTAAAGTAAAACCTTCTCCCAGAAGAAAGTCATACCGTGCAATAAGCAGAACAGAATTCGAAAAGTTAAAAAATGAACTAGACAAAATCGATCCAGTATATGGAACACTAGCCTATTTTATTGTGGAGACAGGTCTTAGAATTGATGCAGCTTTGAACATTAAAATCAGTACTTTCAAAAACTTCTTTAAACTCTTAAATAGCCGTCAAGATTTAAATGAATGTAAAAAAATTGATTATGTGGATAAAGGTGGAGAGATCAAACAGTTTGATCTACCTCTCAGAACAATTCAAACAATACAACAAAGATTTCTTTCTAACTTTTATACTAAACGAATGAAACAACATGATAATGCAAGTTCAAGAGGTAAATTTGAATATGATGAAGATGCAGTATGGCTTCTAAAGAATGGTAGAAAAGTTAACTATTCTGATATACAAAAAGCTTTTAAAAAAGCTTCTATAGCATTGGGTCGTACTAATAATAGGATAACTGCCCACTGGCTTAGACATACTTTTGCTACCTGGACACTCATTGACTTTTCACGCGAGAAAAATATTCCCCTTGAGAACACTGGTGTTACACCAAACCCATTATTTTTACTTTTACTAGGGGACAAACTTGGTCATGTATCAGAAGAGACAACCATGCGATATATTGCCACTGCACTAGAGCTTATGGGTGTTACAACCAATAAGGGACCAATTATGTCATTTAGGTCTTTAAAAAAAGATCCAAATGCTCAAAAGCTAATTGAAGAAGAAGCTATGTATGAGTTTGGTGATACGTTTGACTCCAATATATTCGACGTATTTAAATATGCAACCTCTAGAGGGATTACCGTTATTGATGAAGAACTATACTAAAAAAGTAGCAGTTAATATGAGGAATTATTACATAAATCCATTTTGTATACAACTCTATGGCTAAAAGACAATCTTTAATTATAAAAGTGACTATCGATTACGCAACAATAAATCATATTAGCAAAATATGATATTTAAACACATAAAGGAACTATAATGAAAAACACAACTCTACCATCAATTGAAGATTTTAAAAAAGAGGCTAAACAATTAAGAGAAAAGGATGAAACTATTAAAGGGCATATGAATTCACTTCATATATTAG
>Ga0180436_10000779_pt1 | contig 32079 bp, 35 predicted proteins | sample SS_ome_2_FD_132434 | JGI IMG/M metagenome (GOLD analysis project Ga0180436, IMG submission 132434) | Hypersaline lake sediment archaeal communities from the Salton Sea, California, USA - SS_3_S_2 metaG | ecosystem: Environmental > Aquatic > Non-marine Saline and Alkaline > Hypersaline >... | reverse complement strand
TGTTTACTTAATATTTGGTTGTCAAAGATCATTCACCCTCACTCTCTCAACCAACTCGGTTAAGGTCTCTGTGTTTGTGGACGCGTATTATAGCACCGAACAACTTTCTTGTCAAGGGTTTTTTACCTTTTATTTCAAATTTGCTAAAAAAAAACTTTCACTTACATTATAATATGCAAAAAACACTTTTTTATTCTATGTTTAAGTGAACTATTTTATAATTATATGTAACTTTAAAATTTAAGGAACTTCAATGCGTCTACTCCCTCAACTCTTTGCACTCTTTTTTCTCTCTGCCTGTATGAAGACAGATACTGTTGAAGTACCATCCTCAACAGAAGCCAAAAGTACTACACAGATCCTAAGCAACCAAACGGATGCACAAAAGGCCAGAGATGAGTACAAAAAGTTACAGCAACAAAGAGAAAAAGAGTAAATTCAAGTATTAACCTTAGATTAATCTCACTAGACTATACTTTGCATTAAATTAATTATTGAAGGAATATTATGGCTTTATATGATAGAGACTATACGTCAACTGAAGCTGGATACGTTCAAGAGAGCGCATCTGTAAGCTTCATGAAGAAAACATACCAACTTTTAGCGGCAAGTATGCTCGCTGCAGCGGCAGGTGCATATGTAACTATGCCTTATGCAGAGACGATCATGCAATATAAATGGTTCATCTTTGGTGCAGAACTTTTAATACTTTTCTTTGGACTGAGTATGACAAGAGGAAAAGCTGGTCTTAACTTGGCAATGCTTTTCATCTTCACTTTCTTGACAGGTGTCTCATTGGTACCACTTTTGGCTTCGCTTATAGGTGCAGGTAATGGTGCAGTGATCGGGAACGCATTCCTTATGACCTCTGTTCTTTTTGGAGCACTTAGTCTATTTGCTATCAACAGCAAAAAAGATTATGCAAGTTGGGGGAAACCTCTTTTTATTACGTTGATCGTGGTAATTATCGCATCTCTAGTAAATATGTTCTTACTTCAAAGTCCGATGATGCACGTGATCATTACTGCAGGTATCTTGCTTTTATTTAGTATATTTACTATCTATGACACACAAAATATCGCAAATGGTGCATACGACTCACCAGTAGATGCAGCTGTATCTCTTTATTTAGACTTCCTAAATATATTTACAGCATTGCTTCAACTACTTGGTATCTTTGGTGGAGACGACTAAGAAACACTTTTCTACTGGGATGGATCTCTTTCAGAGACCATCCTCATTTTCTCAAATCTTTACACTTTACTTATTGGCTAGAGATTTAGCCTCAACAAACAGTACTTCAAACTCCAGATGATCCAGAGGATACTTTTGCATTAACTCTTTTGTCTGCTTATAAGTTAGTTGCTTATCACCTCCGCTTACACCACTCTTTTTAATATAATTGAACATCTCTCGAACACTCCTAAAGTGAAGTTTATACTCTCTGAGTTCATAGGTAGCCTCATAGTATTTACTGATGGTGCTTTTCAGTGTCTCTGCACTGTATATAGGTGAATCAATATGTGCTGTATGATGCATGGTCTTAAATGTATTGGAGGTGAAGATAGCCAAGTAGGCATCTGTTGCCTTTTTTGAGATCTCAAACAGTGTGAAATCCAGATCTATACTCCACTGCAATGCTGAAGAAGAGAGAAAGAGGCTTTCTGCCTCTAAAGAGAACTTTTCAAATGTTTCACTTCTATTGAAATCTGCACGTATCTTTTCTACTCTCTTATCTGTAGGATGGATATCAAGCATCTCTTGTGATGAATCGAGTGCAATGAAATGGTCAAAAGAGAGCTGATGTTTTTGTAGGTTTTTATAGACCTCTCCACTGCCGCACCCCATATCCAATATACTTTCAAAATGACGTGAGGGAAGCTGTTCTACGAGTGATGCTGCCACTTCAGCCTGAATCACATTATAGGTGTCATATTCATGCGCATAACGAGAAAACTCCTGAATAGCATTAGACATGGGTTCTCTCCTTTTTCATGAAATTACAATCTTCATCACCATTTCAAACTTATTTGGGTATAATCGCCGAAATTATACCCAAATTTCATTGGGCATCCAACAAACTAAAAGAGGCTTAGATGACATCAACACTTTTAATCGTACAAATCGTACTTACACTGGCAATTACGGTTGCCGTACTTCTACAGAAAAGTTCAAGTATTGGACTTGGTGCATACAGTGGAAGTAATGAATCAGTATTTGGTGCAAAAGGACCAACTGGTTTTCTTGCAAAACTTACTTTTACCCTTGCATTTATTTTTATCGTAAATACTTTGGTATTGGGATACCTATACACTTCAGAAAATACTGCATCAGTTGCTGACAGTATCGTACCTGCGAACAATGCTGCTGTACCAGCAGTACCTGCAACAACAGAGAACAATACCCCTGCAGCTCCATCTGCGCCGTCAGCACCTGCAGCTAACTAATCTTAGATAAAGAGGGACCTTCCTCTTTATCCTGAACCTTCCATCACACTATACTAAATACATAACAAGGTAAAAAAGGGTAAAATTGCCCTAAATAATCACTGAGCAGGAGATAGATATGGTAAATGAAATTTATGAACAGACAAAAGAAAATATGCAAAAAAGTATCGATGCACTTAAAAGGGACTTTGCGACACTTAGAACTGGAAAAGTCACTACTGGTATCGTAGATAACATTAAAGTGGATTACTATGGAACAATGACAGCATTGAACCAGGTAGGTAATATTATCGCTACTGATGCGACTACGATCAGTATCACACCTTGGGAGAAGACACTTCTTCCGGTGATTGAAAAAGCGATCCAGGAAGCAAATATTGGTGTAAACCCGAACAATGACGGTGACTTCATCAAACTCTTTTTCCCTCCAATGACAAGTGAGCAGAGACAAGAGATCGTTAAACAAGCCAAAGGTATGGTTGAACATGCGAAGATCTCTGTAAGAAATGTCAGAAAAGAAGGTAATGATCAGGTCAAAAAACTTGAGAAAGACAAAGAGATCAGCGAAGATGAGTCTAAAAAGTCTCAAGAGCAGATTCAAAAGATCACGGATGAGTATGTTGCAAAGATAGACGAAGTTTTCAAGAACAAAGAAGCGGATATCCTCAAGGTATAAATATGCAAAACTCTTATGATGTAGAACAAGCCTATAAAGATGCGAATGCCCTGCTAGAGGGACACTTCCTTCTTGCAAGCGGTAATCACTCTAACAGATACTTGCAAAGTGCCAAAGTGCTTGAATATCCTAAAAAAGCCTCTTTGCTCACTGATGCCCTTGCTGAGATGATCAGATCACATGGCATTGAAGTTGATACTGTGTGTGCTCCTGCATTAGGTGGTGTACTTGCGGGCTATGAACTTGCTCGTTCACTTGATGTACGTTCTATCTTTGTTGAGAAAAAAGAGGGAGGTATGGAACTGCGTCGTGGTTTTGAGATCACAAAAGGTGAAAAAGTCATTATTTGTGAAGACATTATCACTACAGGAGGATCTGCACTAAAAGCTGCCAATGCTATCGAAGCACTAGGTGGTGAAGTAGTGGCATTTGCATCACTTGCCAATAGAGGTTTCTGCAAACGTGTAGGCAGTAATATCGAAGCCAAAGAGGAGTGCAGCCTTCCAAATAATGTACCGCTCTTTGCTCTGGATGATTTTACCTTTGAAATGTACGCTCCAGAAGATTGCCCTATGTGTAAAGAAGGAAGCACTGCAATTAAGCCGGGCAGCAAAGGCTAAGCCCGATCCCTTCACTCTACTTTCACCGAGAATATCTCGGTGAAATGGGACGTGATAATTCGCTTTTTATATTTTAAGTCACTCTCCAGACAACCGCACATACTTCAACATCAATATCACTCTTTCTAGGTTTAATGCCAAATGTCTCAATTTCACAATTCTCTGCATCATATTTTTCATTTAAAGCATCGATTTTATCTTCAAGTTCATACTCAAGTGCTTCAATCTCTTCCTCTATCTTGACCATTCGCTCTTCAGCCCTGCTCATCTCACCACGCTCTTTAAGTATCTTACTTCCTTTGCTGACAGCTCGACCTATCTTTGTCGGGGTAGGACGCCCAAAGAGTGCTCCCAGTACCGCGATACCCGCTTCTATCATGGAACCTGTAGAGTCAGAAGCTTCTTTATCTACCCTCTCCTTAGCACGTGAAAGCCTGCCTAATAGAGTTTTCTCTTTTTTACCATAGCGTATTTGAAGTTTTTCTATCTCGATCTCTTTTTTATCATTCAGACCATCTTGCAGACGGACCATGAAGTCAGAACGTGACTCATCTACTTTTGATTCCAATTTCGGTGAGATACAGCGAAACAGTTCCAAATTATGTTCACGATAGAGTGTCTCTTTTAACTCTTTTACCGCTTTTGCCAGTCTTTTATCTTCTAGAACGATCTCTGGCAGAGCTTGAAACTTTGCATTGGAAGGTGCTGTATGAGGAAATCTATCAAAACCAAGCTCCTCCACTATTGCATCTTCCCATGAGATATGCTGCTGTTTCTCTTCAATGGGGATAAAGAGTTCAATGTTTCTGTCTATATCGATGCTTCTTCTCTGTTGGAAAAAATGGATCTTTGCCTTTGCTCCCAAAGTGGCAGAAAAGAGATTCTGCCGTGAAGCATCTGGTTCAAAATATTGAGGGATCGAAGCATCAATGTTTTGGTAACTCTCCAGTGTGGAAGTTGCTTTAACCATACTTTCTACACTCTTGGCTTCCATGCTCTGCAGAGATTTCTGCTCCTGCATAAGAAGCGCTATCTCATCTCTTTTGAGTGGTCCTTTGAGATAACTTAAGACCCAACGTGTACTAAAGAGCCTAATGTCATCCAGATGCGCACTTTTAAGGAAGAAGGTTCTCTTTTTCATGTTGGCCAAAAGATTCTTGATCTCACTTTTATCAAAATTTGAACCTACCTTACCGCCCAGACCATCTATCACTCTTTCTATATCCTGTGTGGTCTGCAGCCTGCCGATGAACCATGTACCTATATTGGAGAGTCCTTTATAGTCAAGATCTACAGGGTTTTGTGTACTTAACACCACACCCACACCAAATGCTCTTGCCTGCTTGAGAAGAAGTAACATAGGCTCTTTACTTGGCGGGTTCTTTGTCGGAGGGAAGAAGCCGAATATCTCATCCATATAGAGCAGTGTTTTGAGTGCAGAAGTACCACTTTGACGACGCATCCAAGCGATATACTTATTGAGTAGCAGCGTCACAAAGAACATACGCTCATCATCATTGAGGTGCGAGATAGAGAAGATAGCCACTTTGGCTTTGCCATTTTCATCATAGAGCAGTTTTTGTATATCTAAACTCTCTCCTTGAAGCCAGAGAGAGAAACTTGGACTTGCAAGCAGTGAATTGAATTTAGTCGCCAATTTAAAACGGTCGTTTTGCGGATAAAAGTCATCTAAAGGCAAGACCCCTATCTTTTTAAAAGAGGGATTGAGTATCTTGCCGATGATACCTTCTATGCTCAGGTCCTCATTTGCCAGCCAAGATTTTGTGATGATCTGTGCAAGCAGTATATACTCTTTTGACTCCAGCGGGTCTGCATTGATCCCTACTAAAGAGAGTAGAGAGGTCGTCGTACTTTTCAGATAAGAAGCAAAAGTATCTCCATCTTCAAGGATCTGTGCAGAAGGTACCTCAAGTGTACTCATTACATTGATGGAAACACCTGCAGAACTACCGGGAGTATAGATCGTTTTTTTCACATCATGAAACTTTTGTACACGCTCACTGCTCTGTCCCCAGCTCTCAATTCCCTCTTTCCAAACTGTGGATATCTTCTTCGCATACGCTTTGACATTTGCCTCTTTGGTCTTTGCTTCATCTGCTACCCATGCTTCAAAGGTTTCAGGAGAAAAACTCGGATCTGTCAGACATAGATCTCCCATATCTCCTTTGGGGTCTATGATAATGGAAGGGATATTGTCGATCACGGCTTCTTCAATGATTCCCACACCAAGCCCTGTCTTTCCTGAGCCAGTCATACCTATAATGGCTGCGTGGGTTGTAAAGTTCTTATTTTTAAGTAGAGTCAGTGCCTCGGTAGCTTCCATGCTCTGCTTATCAACATCTTTCCCAAGATAAAAAAGTCCCAGCTTCTCAAATGTCTCTTGCATTCCCCATTCCTTTATATAAGATAGATAGTGACTATTTTAGCAGAAGTTTATTTAGTGCAATGGGTTACTCTGTTGGTGCTGTAGTGTTGGTGTCTGGTTTTCCTGTACTCTTTTTCTTTGGAGAGGGTTTGGTGATTCCCTGCAGCATAAAACTGATGGGCTCTTTTCCTTTTTGCTTTATGAGCACTAATATCTTATCTTTTTCATGATAGACATCAAAAACCTCTATATCGGACATGATAGGGTCTATCTCTACTCTCTGTTCTGAGTTCAAAGGCAGATCGTAGGCACTCCCTTCTATCCGTGCCAAAGTGTTCTCTTTTTTTAGCACAACCCAGCATACTTTTGCAGACGGCAGTGCATAAAGTGAATTTCTCGTATCTTCGATGCATACTCTGCTGAACTCATCTTTTTGGATCGTGATATTTCCATCTGAACCCATCATATCCAGATACAAAACTTTGGTGGCTTTCGTAGTCTTTTTAGCCTTTTCCAAATGTTTTGCAAGGTGTTCATTGGAGTTTTGCATCATATCTACAGCAGAAAAAAGTGCGACAACCACAATACCCAAAAGGGCAATGGATATCAACACTTCAAGAAGGGTAAATGCTTTACGACTGGACATACTCCCTAGCCATCCATCAGCCCGACACGGATCGCTTCTTCGTAACTCGTCTCTCCGGCAAGAAGCATATCTTTGAGTTTATCAGATATAGTTCGCATCCCCTCTTTTTTCATCGCTTCTCTGATCTGATGGTCATTGTAGCCATCTTTCATCATCTCTTTTACCTTGTTATCTATTATAAAGAGTTCACCGATAGCCTGTCTTCCCTTATAGCCGGTAAAATCACACTCTTTACACCCTACAGATTTAAAATAGAGCTTATCTTCTGGTACATCTATCCCATGTGCTATTTCCGGCGCAAGTTTTGACTCTGCCTTACAATGCTTGCAAAGTTTACGTGTAAGTCTCTGTGCCAATACGCCCAACAGAGTAGAAGAGACCAGGAAATTTGCTATCCCCATATCCATCAAACGGCTTAACGCAGAGGTGGCATCATTGGTATGCAGTGTGGAGAGCAGCAGGTGACCGGTCAATGCTGAACGAAGTGCAATCTCAGCTGTTTCACTGTCACGTATCTCTCCCACCATGATGATATCCGGATCTTGTCTCAAGATAGAACGTAACCCCGCTGCAAAGGTCAACCCCACTTTAGGGTTTACCTGTATTTGCGAGATATTGTCAGCATTGTATTCTACCGGATCTTCTACGGTGATGATATTCTTATCCGGTGTAGAGATATGCTGCAGGCAGGCATGAAGTGTCGTTGATTTACCTGAACCGGTCGGTCCGGTTACCAGGATCATTCCATGTGCATGGTTGAGCAGCTTGTAAAGATCTTTTGTGATCTCTTCCACAAATCCCAAAGATTCCAGTGTGGGGATATGCTCTGTTTGAGAGAGTATCCTCATCACGACCCGTTCACCATGATAGGTTGGTAAAATGGAAACCCTCACATCAATGGTCTTCCCTGAGATCGCCAACTGAGTACGTCCATCCTGAGGCACTCTTTTTTCTGAAATATCTAGATTTGAGATAACCTTGATACGGTTGATGACCAGTGTCACGATACTTTTATCAAGGTCCAGATGCTTTTTAAGTGCACCGTCTATACGCAGTCGCACCTCTCCTTTTTTCTCTCCGCTCTCGATGTGAATATCACTCGCCCCTTTTTGCAGTGCCTGGAAAAAGAGTGAATTGACCAGTTTGATGATCGGCGCAGACTCTTCACTTGAAAGAAGGTCCTGAGAATTACGTATGAACTCCAGCAGGTCTGATTCCACTTCGATGAGTTCATCGGAAGTGGTTGACATATCTTCAAACTCTGTTCCTGTCTGGATCTCTAAAAATTTATTCTTTAGCCTCTCAAAACTTTGCGGATCCACGATATACACCGGGTAGTTCAAAGAAAGCTTAGACAAGTAGTTCAGTGCATCCGCCAGTGTCTCTTGTTCAACGATACATGTTCTTGCATCATCGACCATGGAGAAAAGCAGAGAGTGCTTCAATGCTAACTTATGGTTGATCTCCTCTTCCCAAAGAGGCTCAAGGTTTACATCCTGAAGACGAGGGAAATGCATTACGCTTCCTCTTCTAAAAGACTGAGATTATTTTGATGCGGTGTTCTTTTTATTCTGTTGCTTGCAGGTGAAACCGGTTCAGTTGCCGAGACACCCGTATTTTCTTCCAGAGCTTCTTTGAATAGATCATTATATCTCTCCTGTACCTCATCGAGTTCTGAAAGCATTGCTTTGAGCTTTTGCAGGTCATCACTCTTTCTCACAATATACGGAGTAAGATAGATCACGACATTCTGTTCACGTTCAACATCTGAATCGTGGGTGAACAGTGCTTCTCCCAAGATTGGTATATCCCCCAGGAAAGGTACTTTAGACTGCCCTTTCCCCGCAACATTCTTGATCAATCCACCCAGAATGATCATCTCTCCATTGTTCACGATCGCATTGGTCTTGACCGTTCTTTTTGTCGTAGTTGGTCTGTCTGCCATCTGCTCTGAAGAAGGGTCGATATCTTCAAGCACTGTTTCCACTTCCAATGTGACCTTATTGTTGCTTGAAAGTCTTGGTTTCACTTTCAAGGTCAGTCCTATATCTTCTCTTGAGTAGTTATTAACCACATTAGAAACACCCGTGGTCGATTGTTGTGCCTGCGTTAAGATGGACATCGTCTGCCCCACATAGATCTCAGCCTCTTTGTTGTTCGTACAAAGTACAGAAGGTTCACTCAAGATCTGTGCTGCTCCATTTTGTTCAAGTAGATCAAGCGTTGCCCCTACAGCAAACACTTTATCTGTCGCATCAAATTTGAATGCAGGATCAGAAGAGTAGATAGGGTTACCGTTGGAATCAAGCCCCTCATAGGTCTCTGTATTGGTATTCAAAAAGCCTAAAAGTGCTGGAGACATTTGCAATGCTGATGCCCCCATATTCCCTGCCAAAGTAAAGAGACCACTCGAACCTATCGCTCCACCATTGATACCATACTTAAGTCCGATCTGCTGTGCCATATTGTTATTAACCTCTACAATCTTCGCTTTAACATAGACCTGTACTTTCGGGATATCGATCCTTCTAACCGTATCTCTGATGTTCTTCATCTGCTCCGCAGTAGCGAGTACGATAAGTGCATTTCTTTCGATGTCAGAGACCACCATCGCTTTAGTTGGTGGCTCAGCACCTTTTTTAGGCGTTTTAACTGCCACATTGTTCATCTGAGAGATTAACTTGCTCATGATCTTCTCCATCTCTTCGACGTTAGAGTTCTTGAGCCGGATCACATACATTTTCTGCGTGGTGCTTTCGCCCTTTATATCCAGTTTTTTGATGTATTTGATCATGCGGTTATTATTTTCACTGTTTCCCACAAGGATGATAGAGTTGGTCGCATCATCTTTAAAGATATCCACCTTTTCACTCTCAATCGTCTGAGGGAAAATCTTTTTAGCCATATTTTGGGCATTGGCATAGACATCTTTTACCAAAGAGTGCTGCAGTTTGATCACTACTGATTTTTTCTCTCCAGTTGTTTCTACCGCTTTAATGATCTTAGAGATCGCTTTAAGTGTACGTGGATCTGCAGTGACAGCTAAAACATTGTTCTCTTTAAATGAGATCACTTTCGCACTCTTGTGAAGCAGAGGTTTGATCTTCGCACGAAGTACAGCTGCATTGGAGTTCTTTAGAGGGAACATGACCGTTTTCATCGTCTCTCCCTCGATACTGCTGCTTACTTCCAATCCTTCTCCCGCGGCATTGGCACCCTTGACAACCTTATAATACTCACCCTGATCAATGATAGTTAGACCTTTTCCTCCAAGTATGGAGTTGGCCAGAGAGAAGAGTGCGCTCTTCTTGATAGGTTTGGTCGATACAAAATTGATTTTCCCTTTGAGGTCTGCTTCTATCAAAATGTTCTTTTGCGTGATCTTGGAGACCATTTCAATAAAATCTTTCACACTCAGGTCACGGAAATTCACATCTACCGTCTCCTCCTGGGCTTGTACATTTATAGACAATACCAATAATATACCCATTACAATTTTAGTTAACTTCATATTCTAACTCCATTTCTTCTTTACCTCTTTGGATGACAAGTGTCAGGTTTTCCATATTTGAAATATTTTTATACACATCAAAAGCAGCCTTATGGCTATCTATCTTTTGTCCGTTTATCGTCTTGATGACATCACCTCTTTTGAGTCCAAGTTCCGCAAATGGTGACCCTTTTCGAATGAAAGAGATACTGAACCCATCCAGGTCTTTGCCTTTCTTGATCTCTTTGATACCGATATTTTTATAGACATCATCTATGTTTGTGGAAAAATGATCTACCAGTGATCTATCGACGATCTTATGATCTCCTGCATCCACCACTTCACCCTCAGCTTTTGTAGCAGAAGGGCTGGTTGTAGCCGAATGCTTAACCTCTCTAATACTCCCCTCACCTTTTTTACTGACGATCAGGTTGATCTGATAGCTTTTGCCATTTTTGCTAAAGGTCGCATAGTTGCTGCCTGCCCCTTCAAGTGTAAATCCATTGATTGACTCTCCTTTGGCAAGCACCTTTGTTTTTCGTTTATGCTCTACGGTCACCACCGTGACATCAGATGCATTATAGATAGCCAAAAGTTTGATATCTCTAATGTTTCCTACACTTTGTGCAGGTTTTTTAGTCGTTGTTGGAGCGGGTGCTTCATTTGGACCAAGCTTGACCCTATAGTAGAGTGCTTTGGCCCCTTTATCCTCACTGTGTTCTACACCAATGGTCGGCAGCCAGATCAGTGCAACGAGGAACCAAGCTATTTTAACAACAAGCAGTAAGATCAAGAGCGACCAAAACCTTTTGACTGTCTCTGGCTTAAAAAGATGCTTCATAGACCCATCCTTTCTCCTCTTTTCTCAACTGAGGTTTGAGCATCTCCAGATGCTTACTCTCATTAAAATCCAAACGCACATTGCGTTCAGCCAGGTCAAGACTGCCTGCCATCGCACCAAACGAACCGCTCGCTTCAACCGATACCTCTAAAGGATCCCACACAGCGTGTGTCGCTTTTGCCTCTTGTGTATGTTGCGGTACCATATTTTTGAGTGAGTCATCTATCTGCAGTGACTTTACTTTCATACAACTGTAAAAAAGTAAAGTCGCTATCTTCATCTCTTCTATCGTTGCAACATTGATCCCTTTGAAGTAGACGGTGACCTGCTTGAGTTTCAAAGAGAACAACCCCTCGTCTATCTCCTCTTCATTGAGTATGACCTCATGTTTTGAGAGCTCCTCTTCTAGCTTATAGTAGAGTTCCTGTTTTGGCATCAGTACGATAATGGCGATCCATGCGATCACAAAAACGATGATACTCTTTTTTACCATTTGCATTTGAACTCCACATTATAAGAGGTAGCCACTTTTTGGATCTTCAGCTTTTGGATCTCTATAGGCAGATTTAAGATCTTTGTCACCAATTTGTTTAACTCTGATGAGCTTAAACCTTTGTAACTGGCTTCGACTTTTTTGTTCTTGCTTTTCCATTTTACCTTATTTTCAGGGATCAGTGTCTGCAGTCTATTCACCTTCTTTGTCGTCTTTTTGTCCGACCATATCTTCTGCAGAGCGATCACTTCTTTGAGTTCACCGACCGAACGGCTTGCATTGGTCATAGTGTCACCCTGTGAAGAGACCTGTGCACTTTTATAGAGATATCCGCCCAGCATCAAAACAAAGGCGATCAATACTATCAATTCGTTCTGATATCTCTTCCAGATCATAATGCACCCTCAATCTTCACGTCATTGCTTCCAGTAATCGGTGAAGCCTTCAATTTATTTTTCTTTGCCAATGCTTTCACACGTTTTGCCACTTTGTCATCTTTACAGGCAAATTGAGCCGTTAAAACCTTTTCATTCATCTCCAACGATGTGAGTGTAACCCCTTTAAAGATCATGCCCGAGATGCTTTTGACCATCTCACGTTTTTTACGCTCCGCACTGTCGATATTTTTATATTTATTGACGATGCTCTCTCGTGTATATTTACTCTGCAAAGAGGGATAGGCTGCAAGCAGCTCCTGCATCTGTTCCTCTCCGGCTTGCGCATTACTGCTGTAACGTGATCCTTCAACAAAGAAGATCACTGCGAAGAGTGTAAAGATAACAGCAAGAACCGAGGCTTGCTTCATGCTGATAACAGAGCCATAAGCCCCCTGAAGGGCTATACCTTTTTTAGGCATAAAACTATTGTCAAACTTCAAAGGTGTCTCTTCCTGGGTCAATGCATTTCTAGGAACCACCGTTATGATATCATCCAAAGAGACCAGTGCTTCATACTCTCCAAGAAGAAGAGGCTTATCGAACATTTTCGCAGATTGCTGGACAAAAAAGATCTTCGCCACATGTTCTAGAGTGAACCCTTTGCTCTTCAAAAATGCCGTGATTTTCTCCAATTCATAGGCAAGAAAGACCCACTCTTCATCCTCTTTCCACACCATATACTCATGCTGTTTGCCCTCTTCAAGCAATCCATCAAAGAGTGATGGGGCAATCTTTTTAGCCTGGTATGCATAACGTAATGGCAGGGCTTCTTTCTTGAGTGTATAGAACTGCGGCGGCAGCATCACATTCACGGTCTCTGACAGTGTCACTTGCTTCATGGAAGGGTAAGCAAGAAGCAGCTCTTTAGTATTTCCCATAAAATTCAAAATGTTTTGATTCTCCCTCAATATATTCAAATCTAAACCCGTACTGCTGGTCTTCAAGCGTAAAACTCACCAGGCATTCCGTCGCATCTAAAAATGTGCCGCCTGCCAAAATACTCTTTCTTATCGAATAGTCACCACCATTTTGGGTGACAAAGTCCTCCAAAGAGCCTATGCCTGCAGCCGGTACCCACTCCTGGGTCACCTCTTCATCCATGTTGAAAAGATATGCGATCAGATTTGCTGAACTGTACTCAGCATCTATCTGCTCCGCTTTGGGTGAAAAGCTAAAATAATCTCTCCAAGGCACCGTCCCTATCTTGGGGTCATCTACCTCAAACTGATAACGCTTGAGCACCTTCTCAAACTGTTGGTAAGATATAATACCGTTTTTTTGGTGAAGCCTACTTTGTTCTTTCTGTACAATCTGCCCATCACTGCCTATCTCTTCAAGCAGCATCTCTTGCAGTCTACCGATATCTTCCAACTCATACTTGTCTGACAATACTTCAAAAAGCTCTTGTGCTACGCCCTGCAGCGCTTCTTTTTCTCTTCCCCATCCTAACCAATTGACATTGACCCCTTTTTGTAAAGGATCACACTTCAACAGCAGTGAAAACCTGTCATCAGGTGTATTCAAAGGTAAAGCCATACTGTATAATACAGGAAAAAGCTCTTGTTTATTTTGAATGCCCTGAAATATTTCTGTTATATTCTTATAGTATATATCTGCCTGGATCAGCGCTTTTGTCTCACTGGAATCTTGTTGAACTTCTTCAAAGTAGCTCAAAAGTACCATCGTCAAAGCAATGATCACAGACAATACCGACAAGGTGATAAGCAGAGCAAAACCTGGTCTGCTCTTCACGTTGTCGGGGGTACTTGGGTTTTTATCCATCTAAAAGCTCTATTAAAGTAAAATTTGTACAATTACGAAATATTATACCAAAGCAAACTAAAGGACATACATGAAACAAAGCGCGCCCTTAAGGGCAGGTTTCTCACTTATAGAACTACTCATCGTTATCGTTATCCTAGGAGGACTTGTTGCCGTTGTGGCACCTGGACTAATGGATAGCGCGGATCAGGCAAAAAGAGACACAGTCTGTTTAAAAATGAACGATATTGGCAAAAGACTTGACATGTTCAAACTCGATAATGGCGTCTACCCTGATACAGAAGAGGGATTTGATGCACTCTTAAGTAACCCCGATCAGGAAAAATACCCTAACTATCGTGTAAAACCTTATCTCAAAAAAATGCCAAAAGATTCTTGGAAAACACCTTTTGTCTACGTCAAAACAGCAGATGGTTATGAAATAATCTCATTTGCTGCAGACAGAAAAGAGGGCGGTGAAGATGAGAATAAAGATATCCTCTTTAGTGAGTGTAATAAATAAGATCTCACATGTCCTATTCCCAAAGATATGAAGTGCGTAAAGGTTTCTCACTACTTGAACTTCTTATCGTTATACTCCTCATATCCACCGTCTATTTTCTAGGATTTGAGGGGTTGGGAATAGGCGAAAAAAAGCCCAAGGCCCTCACCCCGCTCAATCTTAAATCCAATATCGTCAATTCAGAGCTCTATCACGGTAAAGCTACACTGCTTTGTGTGGATGAATGCCGCTCTTGCTATCTAAGAAATGACATCTCTTCAGGCTTTGAACCCTATGAAAGCCCTATTGATCTTACAAAAGTTCAAGCCTATACCCTTGATCAGTATGAGTCACTCTCGCGTATCGAATATGGAAGATATAAAGATAAGAAGATCTGTTTGATCATGGATTTTTATGAAAATGGGAGCTCCACACAGATCATACTCAAAGATGACCAAGAGAGCTACTTCCTGCCTGCTTTTTTTGGAAAACCTCAAAAGTTCACCTCTCTTCAGGACGCAAAAGAGTACTGGCTAAGAAACGCTACTGTCGCCTCTGACAACGGAGCATTCTATTGAGAAGATTACGTCCGGCTTTTACCATCATTGAGATACTAATCTCTGTCATCATCATTACGCTTGCGATTGTCCCCGTACTTAAAGTACATACAAGCAACCATGAGCAAATCGTCTATATTTCAGAGAGGAATAAACGCTCTTTGGAGGATTCCCTCTATTTGAGCAGTACTGTTTTTAGGCATCACAAGGATAATAAAACAGCCTATGATATTTTGGAAAAAGAGTTTAAGATCAGTGATTCCAAAAGTCGAGAGATTTTAAAGAGCACAAGTAGAGATATCTTCATTCCTGAAGAGATGAAACTTGACTCTTTAGAGAATCAGGGTGGGCCCTCTGCCAAGGTCAACGAGATCATGCTCAAAGACAAGCATTCATCCATCTACCATCACTTTAGACTAGAGGGATTTTGATCTTCTTGAAGTTTTGATAAAAAGGACAAAAAGCGTTAAGCCCACCACCATCAAGATACTATTCCCCAAAAGGTCATGCGACCAGTAAAAATTTCCTCTTCCCTCTCCCTGTTCTACAAAATGCACAACCAGCAGGATACGCAACACATTGACCAAGGAAAATATAAAATACCCCATGAACATCCAAAAGAACTTGTAGCTTAAAGATGAAGGATAGGCAAGTATAGAGGCAAACAAAAAAAGTATCGGGACCATACCGTTACAGGCTTGGTTGATGATGATCTTATAGTTGGGGTTGATCCAAATGTCAATACCCTGAAGCTGAGATGGCTCTAGAAAAAGACCAAGCAGTGCAAGCGTCAATGACGTTTGTGCATCATTGATAATGGTTGACAAGGGGTTCGTATCTGCATAAAAAAAGGTAAAAAGTATGGCAAGAAAAAGAAAATAAAGTGCTATAAATCGTTTCATCTTGTACTATAGCAAGATACAGCTAAAAAAGTTATAATACTTATTATTTACTGCAAGGACGTAAAAGGGATGCTTTTTAAGTACAAAGGTTTTGACAAAACCGGCAAGAAGGTGAAAGGTACTGTTACTGCTAGTTCCATAGAAGAGGCAGGGCAAAAACTTCGTTCACAAAATATCTATCATGAAGGGCTTACACCTACAAAAGAGTTTTCTCTTGAAGCCTTTTCCAAACGTCAAATGTCCGGTGAACTGCTTAGTACTTTCTCCAAAGAACTCTCCTCTTATCTCAATTCAGGCATGACCATACTCACTGCCATCAAACTGCTTGAGAACCAACATGAAGGAGAGAAGAGATATGTCTCTTTTCTCAACTCCATTAAAACGATGATCGATGAAGGAAAATCCCTTTACCATGCGCTCAATACACAAAAGGTCTATGCCCTGCCAGAGTTTTTTCTTCAGAGTCTCAATGTGGCAGGCCAGAGTGGTAAGATGGTTGAGGTACTCACCAATATGGGAAATTTTTTCTCAGCACAGAACAAAGTGAAAAAACAGGTAAAAGGCGCCATGACCTACCCGGCTATCATCTTTACGGTTGCCATAGGTATGACCGCTTTTCTGATCGCTTTTGTGGTACCGAAAATCACTACTATCTTTGAAGATACTGGTCAGGAACTTCCTCCTGTCACACAATTTGTGGTGGGGTTAAGTGACTTCTTGACAGCTCACTATATTGGTATCATTGTTACTATAGTGCTTTCAATCGTACTATTTAAGATCCTATATGCCAAAGTGCTTCCTTTCCACCGTATCGTTGATTCGCTCCTACTCAAAATACCTGTACTGGGAGCACTGATACAAAACCATGAGCTGGGACGCTTCTCTTATATTCTTTCACTCATGTTGAGTTCAGGTGTAGCGTATGCCCAAGCAGTACAGCTTGCCAAAGCGACGTTTGCAAATTATGGGTTGCGCGACCTTTTTGAAAAGGCTTCTATCAAAGTATTGGAAGGAAATAAACTCTCAAATTCACTTCAAATGGCTAAAGGGGTCAAGCTCAAACGAAACTTTATGCAATCTCTGGCTTTGGGAGAAGAATCAAGTGAAGTATCGCAGATCCTAGACAACACTTCCAAGCTTTATGCCGAAGAGAATGAAGACAAACTTAAACTGCTTCTAGGCCTATTGGAGCCATTTATGATGCTCTTTATCGGTATAGTTGTAGGGGTCATCGTTGCAGCAATGCTTCTACCTATCTTTACTATGACACAAGGATTACGATAATATGTCAATACTCAGCAGACTGTTTCTATTAACACTATTGTCACTCAACCAGTTATATGCCGATACGATCGGCGGGGAAGCTTCACTCGGTTTTTTTAACCATGATCCCAGTGGAGTTGCTGCATACAGAGGCAATTCCGAGAGCCTTGAGGATACATTTGGTTTCAGTGAAGAACAGGATATCTTTTTAAAAGCCTATCTTGAACATCCACTTCCGTTGATACCAAATATTAAACTGGGCTATACAACAATTTCACATAACGGGAACAGCAGAGTAAATGACTTTACATGGGGTGACATTGACAGTTTGACAGGTGATATTGACAGTAGTTTATCATTAGATATGTTAGATACGACACTCTATTATGAACTTCTTGATAACTGGGTTGAAGTCGATACAGGTCTCACTCTAAGGTATATGGATGGAGATATGGGTGTAGCTACAACAATGACCAGTGACAAGGCAGACTTTTCAACCTGGGTACCTTTACTCTATGTCAAGACTCGATTTAATATGCCTATCACAGATCTCTCCTTTCAACTTGAAGCCAATGCAATCAGTTACTCAGATCTCACCACTTATGATTATGAATTGTCAGCACGCTATACTCTGATGATGGGTCTTGGTTTGGAAGCAGGATATAAGGCATTTCATCTAGATAGCGATGATCTGGTAGATGGTTTTTATGCAGACATGGACTTTTCAGGTCCTTATGCCGCTGTGATTTGGGACTTCTAATGGCAAAGCAACGTTTTAGAGATATCAAACAGGGTAAAGTCAAAGAGACTACACCTAAGGAAAAACCTGCATCTGAACAAAATAACTATGCTTCAGTAGGTTTGAAGATTAAAGCATTTATCACTGATGCATTTATGCTGCTTATGCCTATTATGTATATCGTGTTTTATTTTGTGATGGATGGACGAGAAGGCTTTGCAGAAGAGAGACTGGCTGGCTGGCTCTATATACTTGTACCTTTGATCATCGTACAGACCATCTTTTTATACAAAACGGGACAAACACCGGGCTATCGTGCCTACAATATCACTCTCATTGATGAGAATACAAAAGAGAAGCCCTCTTTATTTGTCGTTCTTTTCAGAAGTTTGTCAGCTATCCTTTCCTTCTTTACCATTTTGGGTTGGGCACTGATGTTCTTTAGAAAAGACAACAAAACACTACATGATCTCTTGTCCGCCACTGCAGTTGTAAATAAAAAATGAAACAACACAGTCCCCTATTTACACCGTTTTTAGGGGCGTACTATTTTTTCTATTTTGCAGTAGTGGGTATCTATATCATCTTTATGCCAAAGGTGTTACTTGATCTTGGATATACTCCTTTTGAGGTAGGTATTATCTTTTCAGCAGCGCCCTTTATGCGCTTTTTGCTTCCTTTTGTCTTTCGGCACTATGTCTCATTATCACCTAAAGTGTATCAACTCTCTTTAATTTTTACCTTTGTAGGCAGTTTACTGTTCATAGCCACCATTAATGACTTTTGGGTCTATCTGACTGCAAACCTTCTTTTTGGTGCAGCGATGGGGATCTCTCTTCCTTATGTTGAGACCATCGCACTGGTATCGTTATCCAAACAGCATTATGGTAAAGTACGGCTATGGGGCTCTATAGGATTTATTGGTATTGCACTTTGGCTGGGTAAAGTGCTCAGTACACCGTATGAAGCACTCTATTATCTCAGTGCTATATCATTTTTGACCCTTCTTTTTGGTGCCATGCTCACCAAATATGATACGGTTTCTCACTCTTCTGCTCAAGAAGATGCCTCTTTTTCACTTACTAAATATTGGGCATTCTGGATCTCCATTTTTCTGATGCAGGTAAGTTTTGGCGGTTTTTATAACTTCTTTACGATCTATGAAACGGCCCATGGAATTTCCCTTGAAATGACAAGCTGGATGTGGAGTTTTGGGGTTGTATGCGAGATCTTTATGCTCTACTTTCAAGGTCCTCTTCTACAGAGAAATTTACTTACAATTCTGCAGTTTGCTACGTTTGTCACAGCAGTAAGATGGTTGATGCTTTACCTTTATCCAGAATCCGTGGTACTCACATTTGCATCACAATCCATGCATGCTATCAGTTTTGCACTCTATCATACAGCTGCTATTACCTATGTTTTTTCTCTTTATACCCAGAAAAAACTTGCCCAGCAATTTTTGCTGGGTATTGCATTTGGATTAGGTGGTTCTGTGGGTGCTGTGCTTTCAGGTCAAGTGTATGGAGAGTATCTTTTCCTCATAGAATCCATCATTGCCTTGATGGCATTTGCTATACTATTCGTACATCAAAAACGTAAAGAGAGTATACTGGCATGAAAAGATCTATAAGTGCGATCCTATTTGCAGGAGGAACAAGTTCTCGAATGGGTAAAGATAAATCTCTGCTGCCTTTTGGAACGTACACTTCTCTAGCAGAATATCAACACGTTAAACTAAGAAAACTGTTTGAAAAGGTCTATATCTCAGCCAAAGAGGATAAATTTGATTTTGAATGCATAGTGATCAAAGACATCCTTCAAATATCTTCACCTCTTATAGGTCTCATCTCCGTCTTTGAAACATTGCAGAGTGATGAAGTCTTTATCCTGAGTGTGGATGCGCCCTTTGTCGATGAAAAGACCATAGAAACGCTTTTGAAATATAATGAGAGTGCTTTGGATGTTATTGTTGCAAAGAGCCCAAACGGTGTTCAGCCTCTTTGCGGAATCTATAAAAGGTCTATTCTGCCTTTGGCATACGCGCAATTGGAAAAAGAGAATCACAGGCTAAGTGATCTTTTGGATCTTGCCCGTACCCGTTTCGTATCATTTGAAGAAGAGACTCCCTTCACAAACCTTAACCATCCTGATGAGTATCAGAATGCACTTAAGCAGTTTGTGAATGCTGCAGAGTAAGACAGGTTTCACCCTCCATCATCTGTGTCATGAGTTTTCGGGAGAAGAAAACAAATTTCTCAAAGAGTGCGCTATGGTATTTGTCTTTATGGTAGATCATTAAGAAATCTCTTTTACACTCAAAACTCTTCACAGGTACTTTGAAAAGTTTATTTTCCTCGATCTCATCTTTCACTGAGATCTTAGAGATGCAGGTCAAACATTCACGGTTCATCAAAATACTTTTAATGGACTCTGTATGCCCAAGCTCTAAAAATACATTGAGATCATCCACTTTTTCTTTGATATAGTCAAGGAAAACTTCTCTCGTTCCTGATCCCTCTTCTCTAAGCACCCATCTCTTTCCAGCGATCTCATCTATCGTACACTCACCGCAAAGATTTTGGTCTGCTGTCACGACAACCAATTCATCTACACCGATCTTCTCTTTCACGATATCTGAACCCGAAACAAATCCTTCAACAAATCCGATATCAATGCTTCCATCTTTGATCATCTCCGCGATCTCTTTAGTATTTCCCTCTTTGAGTGTGATCTTTACATCGGGGTAAGAGCTCATATAACTACAGATGATTGCCGGCATCAAATAATCTACGATCGTTGTGCTTGCACCTACACGGATCATCCCTTTGTTCTCAGAATTCTTGAACTCATACTCAATGTCTGAAAGCTTTTTAAAAATAGGATCAATCTCTCTATAGAAAGCGCGACCCACTTCATTCAGTACAAGTTTCTTATTGATCCGGTCAAATACAGGACGACCTAAAATATTTTCCAACTCTTTAATAGACATGGAGATAGCTGACTGACTGAGCTTCATATCTTTAGCCACATTTGTTAAATGGCCAGAGGCAACAACATTTATAAAGATCTCCATTTGCCTAAGTGTTAATTTCATATTCTCTCTCTTGTTATATAAAATTTTTATATGATATTTTAATATTAGTTTAGTTAATAATTCGTAAATTATATCAAAATTATAGTAGAATCTTCGAAATACTATCAATAATTTTGAATATATAAGGAATTATATGGCGTTTTCTCCACAAAAACGTAATGGTACTATGAGTGGTATTGTCTTTGTTGCCATTTTTGCAGCAGCGGCGACATTTATCGCATCACTCGGACCGGTAAAAGCATTAGGACTTTCACCTCTGGTCATCGGTATCGTTCTTGGTATTTTCTATGCCAATACCATGCATAATCAAATTCCATCAGCCTGGGAGACAGGTATTACTTTTTCTGCAAAAAAGATACTGCGTTTTGCGATCGTCTTTTATGGTTTCAGAATTACTTTTCAAGAGATCGCAGCAGTAGGCATGGATGGATTTCTTGTTTCACTGATCATGCTCTCAAGCACATTTATCCTTGGCTCGTGGCTTGGCAATAAGATCTTTGGCATGGAGAAAGATACCTCTATGCTGACTGCATCAGGAGCATCTGTATGTGGTGCTGCTGCCGTACTGGCTACTGAGCCTGTGTTAAAGGCAGAAGAGCATAAAACTGCTATTGCGGTTTCCATGGTCGTTCTGTTTGGAACCATTTCTATGTTCCTCTACCCTGTACTCTACACTACAATCTTTGAAAATGCAACAGGGTTTTTACATATGAGTGCTAGAGAGTTTGGTATCTATGCAGGAGGAACTATCCATGAAGTAGCACAAGTGGTCGCTGTTCCATTTTCCATTCCTGGCGCACCTGAAGAGATGGCCAACTCTGCAGTGATCGTGAAAATGACACGAGTTATCATGATCGCACCTATGCTTATTATACTGGGGATCTACCTAAGCTTCACAGCCAAAAAAGAAGGAACTGCCTCAGGTAAGATCAAACTGGTGATACCATGGTTTGCAGTCTACTTTATCGGTGTAGCCGGATTTAACTCTCTACACTTGATCCCTGAAAATATCGTCTACATCATTAATGAGATAGATACCTTTTTACTTACCATGGCCATGACCGCTTTGGGTATGGGTACTCGCTTCTCTAAATTTAAAGGATTGGGACTTGCTCCGGTCTATACGGCAACAGCCATGTTCGCTTGGCTTGTGATAGGTGGATTTGTTGTGACCAAAGTGATCTGTTCCTAATATAAATAAAGTTTCATAGCCATTTCTTTAAAGATGCAGTGAAATAAAAGAGCTATCTTCTTCTATAGCTTAGGGCTTCTAATATATCTGATCTTTCTATCTTCTGATACTCAATAAGATCAGTAATTATTATACTTTTTAAAATTTTTCAGTTACTCATTTAAAGTAAGATAACTATACATCTATTTAAAATCTAGTTACAGGTCAACCTGTTAACGATCGTCTCTTTTTGATCATTCAGACTTTTTTGTTCACTATGGGGTGGTCTACCACTATCTGTTTTTGCATTTAGAAGAAGATAATGCACTAATTTTAAAAAAATAGTCAAAAATATGACAAATTGTAATATAATTGCATTTTTAGAATTACAAAATACAAAGGACCTCTATGGATCATATTGAACAAGCGATAAAACGTGCAAAAGAGACAAACTGTCAAGGAGATACAATTTTCTTTCAAGCACTTGAGGAAGTCTTTGATTCGATCAGGCCACTTTTGGAGCAGCATCCCGAATATATCAATCAAAATATCCTCGATAGGATCATAGCACCCAATAGAGCAATATTCTTTAAGATAGAATGGATGGATGATGATAATGAGATCCATGTCAATAACGGTTATAGAATTCAATTTAACAATGCACTTGGACCTTATAAAGGAGGTGTTCGTTTCCACCCATCCGTCAATCCCGATATCCTAAAATTTCTTGCCTTTGAACAGATCTTTAAAAATGCGATCACTGGACTTCATATAGGGGGTGCCAAAGGGGGGGCGGATTTTGATCCCAAAGGGAAAAGTGATAAAGAGATCATGAAGTTCTGTCAGGCTTTCATGTCTGCATTTTATAACAGTATTGGAGCAGATATTGATATCTTAGGTGGAGATATTGGTGTTGGTGAAAGGGAAGTAGGATATCTCTTTGGACAATACAAACAACTCACTAACTCTTATAACAGTATCATTACCTCTAAACCACTTTCTTTAGGGGGAAGCTTAGGACGCAACTCGGCTACAGGTTATGGACTGGTCTACTTTACACAAACCCTCTTAGAAGATATAGGAGAAACACTCAAAGGGAAGATCTGTACTATCAGTGGAAGCGGCAATGTCGCTATACATGCCATAGAAAAACTTTACGATCTTGGAGCTATTCCTGTAACCTGTTCTGACTCTAAAGGAATGATCCACGATAGCAATGGTATCGACCTTGAACTGCTAAAAACTATTAAATTAGAGAGAAGAGCTTCCTTGGAATACTATACCATAGAGAGAAAAAGTGCGAACTATGTAAAGAGAGAGAACTATGAGAGGGGCAGTAATTATGTATGGAATATCCCTTGCTTTGCAGCATTCCCTTGCGCAACACAGAATGAACTCGGAGAAGATTGTGCAAAAAGACTTATTGACAATGATGTAAAAGTAGTTGCAGAGGGTGCCAATATGCCTACAACAAAAAGAGGCATAGAGCTCTTTAAGGAGCACAACATACTCTTTGGACCGGCAAAAGCTGCAAATGCCGGTGGAGTTGCTGTCAGTGTTTTAGAGATGAGTCAAAATAATTCTTTACATTACTTTACCAAAGAAGAAGTAGATGAAAAACTTCAAAATATTATGTCAAATATCTATACAGACATTAAAAAAACGTGCGATGATTATGGGTTAGATATGGATCTGATCTCAGGGGCGAATATCTTAGGATTCAAACGTGTTGCAAATGCAATGATCGCACAAGGGGTATAAACTTCTAAAAAAGAAAAAATGTCAGATATGAGAATTGAGTTCTACATCTCTTTTTGACGTTTTTTCCACTCTTTTTCAAATTTCTTTCTCTTCATATATGAGAGTTTTTCGATAAATACTTTACCATCAAGATGATCCATCTCATGTTGAATGGCAATGGCGAGAAAATCATTATCTTCTATTGTTTGTTTGTTACCCTCTCTGTCAAAGTATGCTACTTTTACATGCTTAGCACGCTCTACCTCTTCATAGATGCCGGGGATCGAAAGGCACCCCTCTTGAAATTTCTCTGAACCATCTTTTTCTATGATCACAGGGTTGATCATCTCCAAGGTGTTTTCTTTAGGCTGATCCTGGCCGTTCTCTTTATCTTCTAAAGGGATGTTGATAATCAATGCTCTTAGATCGACACCTACCTGTATCGCTGCAAGTCCTACACCGTTACGTGCTATCATCGTATCGTACATATCATCAAGAAGGTCATGCAAAGCACCATTAAAAGTCTCTACATCTTTGGAGATAAGCTTCAGTCTTTTGTCTGGGTATACAACTATTTCTCTAACCATCTGTCGTCTCTAAACTATTATGTAAAACTCTTTGTGAGTACTTTGTCTATCAGCCCATATTCCAACGCTTCTTGGGAAGACATGAAGTTATCTCTTTCCGTATCTTTCTCTATACGTTTCGCTGTTTTACCTGTCTGCTCCGCCAAAATCTGGTTGAGTGTATCTTTAAGCCTTTGGATCTCTTGTGCCTGTATCTGAATATCTGTTGACTGACCTTGTGCACCACCTGAAGGCTGGTGGATCATGATACGTGCATGCGGAAGCGCATAACGTTTACCTTTTGTTCCAGAAGAGAGCAAAAAAGCACCCATTGAGGCTGCTTGTCCGATACAGATCGTTACGATATCAGGCTTGATATAGTTCATCGTATCGAACATAGAAAGACCAGAGGTGATCACACCACCTGGTGAATTAATGTAAAAATAGATATCTTTATCCGGGTCTTGTGCTTCAAGGAAAAGAAGCTGCGCTACCACAGTTGAAGCCACTTGATCATTCACCTCACCACTTAACATTATGATACGGTCTTTAAGCAGTCTTGAGTAGATATCGTATGATCTCTCACCTCTACCGGTTTGTTCTACAACGTATGGAATATAGCTCATTATTATCCTTTAATAATATATAGTTAAATAGATTTATTTATTAATCAACTCAACTATACACTCTATAAGTTAACAAAGCAAATAACAGCCTGAACTGCTATTTGTCTTTTGTTCTTAGTTTTCTAAACCTAACATTTTCCCAAAGAGTTTATCTTCGATCATACCCATTTTTACTGCTGGTAGAAGATTGTTTTCTTGGTAGTACTTGATCACTTCTTGTGGATCTTGACCGCTCATCATCGCTTCATAATAGATCGCCTGAGAAACCTCTTGATCATCTACAGCTACTTCCTCTTTTTTCGCCAAAGCATCTACGATAAATGTTGCTTTTACACTTGCTTCAGCATCTGCTCTTAACTCTTCACGAAGCGCATCTACTTTTTCTGGGTTCTCTTTGTAAGCATTCAGCTCTTCTTCACTCATCTGTTGCGCTTTTGCATTGATCTTTGCATCGATCTCCTGCTCAACAATGTTATTTGGTAGTGCAAAATCAAATTTAGCTACCAATGCTTCAACCAATTTAGGTTTGAGGTCTTCATTGTAAAGTTTTGAGATCTCTGTTTGTTCGATCTGTGATTTTACTCTTTCAGTCAGCATTTCAACTGTAGCATTCTCTTCACCTTGAAGAAGTTTTTGTGCCAACTCATCATTGATCTCAACAGGTGCCTGCTCTTGGATCTCATGAAGTTTTACTTTAAACTCAGCTTCTTTTCCTGCAAGGTCTGCTGATTGATAGTCCTCAGGGAATGTTACAGTAACTGTTTTCTCTTCCTCATACTTCATACCGATAAGCTGCTCTTCAAATCCTGGGATGAATTGTCCTGAACCGATCTTGAGATTGAACTTCTCTGCTTTACCGCCATCAAATGCTACACCGTCTACAAAACCTTCAAAGTCGATAAGAGTCATATCTCCATCTCTGACCATACGCTTTCTTTTGATCTTTGTCCATGGAGCATTTCCAGCTGCAATCTCACCCAGTTTCTCATCGATCTCTTTCTGAGATGCTTCTGGTTTTTTAAACTCTGGAAGAACATCCATATGTCCTTCTGCTTCAAATACAGGTCTTGTAGATATCTCTACTTCTACCTCGATACCAGAGTCTTTTTTGTCATATTTCTTGAACGAAGGTTGACCAAGTACATCTGCAGCATTGATACCAGCTTCTTTCATACCTGCATCTACAAGCTCTTTAAGTGCTTCACCTTCAGCATCCTGAGTCAGTTTGTCACCATGCATCTGCTTCACTACATGCGGAGGTACTTTACCTTTTCTGAATCCATCTACTTTCATCTCTTTACCCGCCTGAACAGCCATCTTGTTAATGTACTCCTCAACCGTACTATTTTCAATAGTACCACTTACGATTACATTTGCCTCGTCTACTTTATTTACTGTAACTTTCACTACAATCCTTTTTTATATAATTACGTGATTTTATCTAAAAAATGTTGAAATACCCATAAGCGTTAAAATAATAGGGTGGAAGGGGCTTGAAGTTTGTGCTATCCAGCATAAATCTGGATAGCTTGGTGACATATTATTTATATGTTCTTTTGATATCTTTTTCGATTTCAGCTGGTGTAGAAGCAATTTGCATAAACTCACCCATACTTAAAAGAGGCAAAGAGACTGCTAAATAGTATTTAGGATCTAACATGACTGCTTTACCATCTTTAATCATACTTCTATATGGTAAGATTTGTGCATTATGTGCAGCATCAATCTTAAGAAGGAATTTATTGGTTCTTTTTCTTAAGCTGTGCCCTACAAGTGTAGCACCGTTTGGAAGTTTAAGACTGTAAGCAACATACTTATTATCTTTAAGCTTACTTACCAGATCAGTACCCTCACCTACAATGATCACCTCATCCACATATGGCATACCCATCATGAACTGATATTTTGGAAGTTTAGATAGTTTAAATTCATCTTTCACTGTATGAAGGTCACCCAATGCTTTTTGAAGTGATTTCAATGTCCCAACGAATTGACCATATTTAAACTTGTCTCCAAGGAATGCTGCACCAAAATATGATGGATTTTGTACACGTATTTCTTTCTCATTGACCAGAACATTCAATGTTGCTAACCAAGAGTTGGTTGCTTTTAACTCTTTGTTCGTGATCGTAATGACCGTAGAACCTTTAACCGGTGTTGTTGTAGCCAAAACTGAAAAACCGTTCGCTTTCAATTTTGAGGCTACACTAGTTGCATCCTGCGCTTTGGCTGCATAGTAAGTAGTAAGCTTTTCAGGTGCAGGTGCTCCGATCTCTAACTTAGTACCTGCAGCTTGAACTGTAACCAATACTACAGCAAATGCCAATGCTGTTTTGATCAATTTCATCTATTTCCTTTTATCTATTCTTTTTGTAATTGTTTGACTAGTCTCTACCTATTTGTACAACTTCAAAGCCCATCTCTTTAAATGTTTCAACCACTTCATCATCGATCGCTCTCATGTATTTGATACGCTCTTCGTCTGTAAAGTTCAATGCATTGATCCAGTTATCTACACTTGCATATCCAACGTGAAGTTCATTAGTTCCTTTAGGCACATAGAAGTAAACTGAACATGGTGCAAACATACCTGCTTCAGGAACCCCTCTGTTAAAGATAGAGTTTGAGAATTCAAAATGACACAGTAGAGAGACCCAGTATGCATCATATTTATCAAACTCTAGATCCATATCAGAATATTCAAATTTAAAATCAATAAATCCGGCGATGATGAAGTTATGCTTAGAGAAACGTCCGTCATGATCCATCACGAAATCCTCAACGAACTCTTCCATATCGTCTGGTTTTTCAAACTTTTTTACCAATTTTGTAAGTCCATTTTTCGGTAGAGGCTTAGTATGTTCATATTTTTTTGATTTTGTAGGCTTCATCTCTTTTTTTACTAATTCATCAAAAGAACCTACCATTTCTGTAAATGCTTTTCTTGTTTCAGGATCTTTTTCACCGATGATATCTAGCATAGTATTTGGCGCAAGGTGTCCGTACCATGTGTTGTCATCTTTTGCTTTGTCAAGAATTTTATATCCAAAGAAGTTATATGGAGCATAGGCACCAAAATCAGGGTTTTTAAGTAAAAGTGGTCTAAGTGCTTCTATGTTCACCATACCAAAGAAAGAGATCATCTCTAAAGTACTCTCTTTAAACTTGTTATAGTAGTGTACTTGGATGTCTTTATTGGCTGCCACAGTAGAGTAACCCACAGTATCAATCTTTTTGATCAACTGGTCTAATTCAACTCTCTTGTTACCTTCATTTCCCCAAAGTTCTGCTGTTAATTTTGCTTCAGCTTGGGCCAATCCTACAAGCATTATGAATGCTAAAATAATCTTGTTTAATTTCATCATTAATTCCTTATATTGTTAATACTAATTTTGATGATAATGCAAATTGTATTAATATGTGATTAACCATCAAATAAACTGTATATTAATCTCATTCTTTCTGATCAAAGTCCTTTTTTGTATCACTTTCCACTCTCTGATTTATCTAAAAAATCATCAACCACTTCTCTTACATTAAAACCTTGTTTCTCAAGAGTAGCTTTAAATTTATCTGTGCTTTTTGCTTCTATTCCCATACTTTGTAACTCTTTTAAAAACTGATCACTATCCATATTTAAAGCCTTGGCAACATCTGAAATGGATTTTCTTCCAAGTCCTGTGATCTTAGGTGTTTTTACTCCCAAGGAAGCCGTGACCAAACTAAATATCTCACCAGGCGTTTTTCCCTGATCGATGGCAATATTTTCTAGCGTATCCGTTTTCGAAGCTTCTATACCATGTTCATCCAATACTTTTAGAAGCTGCTCTACATCGTATCCTGTTTTTTGACTAAAATCTTGTAAAGTAGACTCTTCTGCATGTCCGTAAGGAGGTTCTTCACTCTTCTCTACCCAACTCTCTTTTATCTCCTCACCAAAATCAAGAAATGTAGAAAAAGGTACTGCTGTATAGAGCGTCCCAAATAGAAACACAAGTACGATCGATATCGCAACCAGCATCTCTTTGGTAAAAAATACAAAGGTTTTAGCTTTATTTTTCATATAACTGGTCAGTGGTTTCCAATTATAATATATATGTAAGAGTGTCGCTACAATAAAAAGTACCATAAAGGTAGTATGTATCTCAGCAAATTGATCCTTGCTCCAGCCAAACAGTTCCCAATTCGTCCAATAAGCTACTCTTCCGTGAGGTGCAATATATAGAATGATCCCGGTATATGTCATCATGATCATGGACCAAAGCATGACCAGTGAAGTTATTTTCTTCAATTTCATTTTTATCCTTTACCTACTATAGTAATCAAATTTGCCCATTATAACATGCCTTACATGATGCCATACCTCCAAAGCAACACATGCTATAATCGCACCATGTATAAAAATACTCACTTAAAGATCCAGAGCTGGTATCAAGAGAATGGAAGAATTGATCTGCCTTGGCGCAATACAGATGAAACGTATTATATCTATCTCTCCGAAGTCATGCTTCAACAGACTCAGGTGAAAACAGTACTGGAGAGATATTATATTCCCTTCATTGAACGTTTCCCTACACTCAAGCACTTGGGTGAAGCCCCTCTGGATGATGTATTGAAGATGTGGGAAGGATTGGGGTATTATAACCGTGCTAAGAATTTACATAAGACCGCTTCACTTGTAGAAAGTCTTCCAAATGATATAGATGAACTGATGAAATTACCTGGCATAGGTAAAAATACAGCACATGCCATTGCTACTTTTGCTTTTAATAAACCGGTCCCTATCATGGAAGCCAATGTCAAACGTATACTCTGCCGTTTATATAAGATCAGATCACCAAAAGAGAAAGAACTTTGGAAACTTGCTTATGATCTGGTCGATAAGACAAATTCATTTGACTATAATCAAGCAATGATGGATATAGGAGCCACTATCTGTCTTCCAAAGAATCCCAAATGTACGATCTGTCCGCTGAATGATATATGTAAAGGAAAGGAAGAACCTACCCTCTATCCGGAAAAAAAGAAAAGAGTTGTACCCACCAGAGAGGAAAAAATAGTAGTCAACATCTATAATGGTAAATTAGCTATGAGACAAAGAGAAGGTAAATTCCTACATGGTCTATGGGGATTTAAGACTGTAGATACTCCTCCTTGTGCAGCTGAAAACATAGGTGAAGTGACACACGCCTATACACACTTTAAACTCAAATGCGATGTCTACGTATACTATGAGAGCTCTCCTGAACAGATAGATTACTTTAATGAAGAGGAGATAGGGAAACTGGCTATCTCTAAAGTAGATGAAAAAATAGTGAAGTTGCTCAGTAAAATAGAGTTATAACGGGTTTGAATTTATTGGAGTTTAGCTACAATGTGAAAAATATCTATGAGGCATAATGATGAATAAAGAAGAAGAATTTGAACAAGCCATCACTAAAGTCCTTGAACTTTTAGGTGAAGATCCTCAGCGTGAAGGTTTAGTTAAAACACCCAGTCGTGTTGCAAAAGCACTGCAGTTTCTCACCGAAGGGTATCACCAAGATCCAAAAGAGATACTCAATCAAGCACTCTTCAGCACAAGTAATGATGAAATGGTACTGGTACGTGACATTGAGTTCTACTCTATGTGTGAACACCATATGCTGCCTATCATAGGACGTGCGCATGTGGCATATATTCCTGATGGAAAAGTAGTCGGTCTTTCAAAGATCCCACGTATCGTCAATCTCTATGCAAGAAGACTTCAAATACAAGAGCAGATGACAGAACAGATCGCAGATGCCATTTTAGAAACGATTAAACCAAAAGGTGTAGCCGTGGTAGTGCATGCACGTCACATGTGTATGGAGATGAGAGGTGTGCAAAAGATCAACTCAACTACAGTCAGCTCTGCACTTCGCGGTCTTTTTAAAAGAGATGAACGTACGAGAAATGAATTTTATAACCTTATTAACACACCTGCCCCATCCAATTTTTAAATGTAAAGTAGAGAAATCCTCTTTACATTACTCCTGACACCATAAAAATTCTATAATTTATCTTCATATAAAGACGTATATTGATGAAAATCAAGTAGAAATAACCTAATTAGGAGTATAATTGTCCTCTTTAAGTTATTATTTTATCTTAGATTAAGAATAACTGCGTAATATGCATAAAACTAATTAGGACTAAATTAGTCTTAATTAAAATGAGTATCGTTATAAATTAAAAAAATTGAATCGAATTTAATTCTATTCAAAGGAGAAAATGAATGAAGGTCTATTTAGACAATAACGCAACAACAATCGTTGACCCTCAGGTCTTCGCTGAGATGGAACCCTATTTTGTTCAAAAGTATGGTAACCCGAACTCTTTACACATTTTTGCCAGCGATACACATCCTGGTATCAAAAGTGGTATGGAAAGAATATATAGTGGTATCAATGCTGCTAGAGAAGATTCTGTGGTTATCACCTCTTGTGCAACTGAGAGTAACAACTGGGTTCTTAAGAGTATTTATTTTGAACAGATCCTCACAGGTAAAAAGAACCATATCATTGTTTCTGAAGTGGAACACCCTTCTGTGATAGCAACTGCAAAGTTTATAGAGAATATGGGATGTAAAGTGACTTACCTTCCTATCAACAGTGAAGGACTCATAGAGGCAAAGTTGGTAGAAGAGAGTATTACTGATAAAACTGCCCTTGTATCAGTGATGTGGGCAAACAATGAAACAGGTGCTATCTTCCCGGTAGAAGAAATAGGTGCTATCTGTGCAAAGCACAATGTACCTTTCCATACAGATGGTGTACAAGCCATAGGTAAAGTACCTGTGGATGTGCAGTCATTTAATGTGGATTATATGACATTTTCAGCGCATAAGTTTCATGGACCTAAAGGTGTCGGCGGGCTTTACATAAAAAAAGGAAAAGAGCTTATGCCACTACTTCACGGTGGTGCACAAATGGGCGGATACCGTTCAGGTACACTGAATGTTCCTGGAATTGTTGGTATGGGTAAAGCGATGGAACAAGCAATTAGCTCATTGGATTACGAAATGACAAAGATCAGAGAAATGAGAGATCGTTTTGAAGATGAACTTCTCAAAATAGAGGATACTTTTGTTGTAACACC
>Ga0180436_10000777_pt1 | contig 32085 bp, 26 predicted proteins | sample SS_ome_2_FD_132434 | JGI IMG/M metagenome (GOLD analysis project Ga0180436, IMG submission 132434) | Hypersaline lake sediment archaeal communities from the Salton Sea, California, USA - SS_3_S_2 metaG | ecosystem: Environmental > Aquatic > Non-marine Saline and Alkaline > Hypersaline >... | reverse complement strand
GGAGATCAGCGTCGAAGACACCGAGTTCGGCATGCGGATCATCGCGCTGCGTCACCTCGACGACGGGCGCACCCATGTGCGGGTGACGAACCAGATCTTCCCCGAGGCCATCACCATCCCGATGAGTCGCGAGATGATCATCACCCAATGGCATGTGCCGATCGACGATGAGACCTGCTACTGGTACTCGATGTTCACGAGCTTCGGCGACCCGGTGAACAAGGAGTTGATGCGCGAACAGCGCCTGAAGGAGCACCGCCTGCCGGACTACGCGCCGCTCAAGAACGCCGCCAACAACTGGGGCTACGACCCCGACGAACAGGCGCGCGAGACCTATACGGGGATGGGGCTCGACATCAACGTGCACGACCAGTGGGCGGTGGAAAGCATGGGCCGGATCCAGGACCGGACCGATGAGCATCTCGGCAAGACCGACACCGCCATCATCCGCTACCGCCGCAAGCTGCGCGAGGCGATTGCGGCGCTTGGCGAGGGCAAGGAAGGCGAACTGCCGATGCGCAACGGCGTCGACCCGGCCACGCTCCACGGCCCGGCGGCGAACGACACGCTCAGCAGCGACGGTGACTGGGAGCGTGCCTACAAGGAGGGCGACGCCGCCCGGCGTGCGGCCTGTGGCGGTTGGGACGCTCGCATCGACTGAACTGGACTTGTTTTGAAGGAGCGGCCCGCCCACGCGTGGGGCCACTCGGACGGGAGCACACGTGACGCAAGCCGACCATACCACCCTTGAAAACGGTCAACTCGCCCGGTTGGGCCTGATCGACGCCACTTGGATCGAGACCGCCGTCGAGGCGATTGCCCGGGTGCGGGCCGAGGGACTCGAAACCGTCCGCGTGTTGTTTGCCGACCAGCACGGGGTTCTGCGGGGCAAGGCGGTCGTGGCAGAGGCCCTGCCCTCGGCGTTCGCCAACGGCATGGCCGCGCCATCGACGCTCCTGCTCAAGGACACCTCGCACCGCACCGCCTTTCCGGTCTGGTCTGCCGACAGCGGCATTGCCTCCGGCCCGATGGAGGGCGCGGGCGACGTTCTCCTGGTGCCCGACCCGGCGAGCTTCCGGCCCCTGCCCTGGGCGTCGACCTCCGCCTGGCTTTTGTGTGACGTGCATTTCCGCACCGGGGCGCCGATCGGGTTTGCGCCGCGCGAGTTGCTCCGCCGGACGATAGACAGGCTGTCGGCGCGGGGCATGAAGATAGTCACCGGGCTCGAGGTCGAGTTCCACGTCTTCCGCCTCGACGACCCGCGCCACGATCATGCCGACACCACCATGCCCGGCCGGGCACCGGCGACGCGGGCGCTCGCGCATGGCTACCAGTTCCTGACCGAAACCCGCTACGACGAGGTCGAGCCGGTGCTGGACAAGCTGCGCCGGGCGAGCGTCGATCTGGGCCTGCCGGTCCGGTCGATGGAAGTTGAGATGGGGCCGAGCCAGTTCGAGTTCACCTTCGATCCCGGCGACCCGATGGCGCAGGCCGACACCATGGTGATGTTCCGCACCCTGGTGAAAGAGGTCTGCGCCCGCGAGGGGCTGCACGCCACCTTCATGTGCCGGCCGAAAGTGGAGAACGCCGCGTCCAGCGGGTGGCATATCCACCAGTCGCTGATCGACGAGGCTGGGCGCAACCTGTTCATGCCCGCCCAGGGTGAGGCGCTCACCGTGGTGGCCGGCCAGTGGATCGCGGGGCTTCTAGCCCATGCGCGTGAGAGTTGCCTCATCACCACGCCGACTGTGAATGGGTATAAACGCTATCAGCCATATCAACTGGCCCCTGACCGCATCCAGTGGGGCGACGACAATCGTGGCGCGATGATCCGGGCTTTGATGAAACCGGGCGACCCGGCCAGCCGGATCGAGAACCGCGTGCCGGAGCCGGCCGCCAATCCGTATTACGTGTTCGCGGCGCAGATCGCGGCGGGGCTATCTGGCATCGAGCAAGGGCTGGTTGCGCCCGCGAAGGTCGAGCAGCCATACGACGCCGATGCCGAACGCCTGCCCACCACGCTGCTCGAGGCGATCGAAGCGTTCGAACACTCTGCGATGTTCCGCGCCGCGTTCGGCAGCGAAACCGTCGACTACCTCGTAACGCTCAAGCGGGCGGAGTGGACCCGCTATGTCGCCGCGCTTTCGGAGTGGGAGCAGGCGGAATATTTTTCGCTCTATTGAGGCGTCTGCGATGACCTTCCCGCTCGACGCCTACCTTAACAAAATCGGGCTTTCCGAGCTCCCCGGCGGTGCGAGCGGGCTGCGGGTTTTGCAGGAATCGCACATGCGGGCCCTGACGTTCGAAAATGTGGATCCGTTGCTCGGGCGGGTGCCGCGCCTCGACCCGGATGGCCTGTGCACGAAGTTCCTCACCAACGGGCGCGGTGGCTACTGCTTCGAGCACAATGCATTGTTCGGCATGGCTTTGCGGGCACTCGGCTACGCGCCGCAGACGGTGCTATGCCGGGTGCGCAACGGTGCGTCGCAGGGCGGCGCCCGCACCCACCAGGCGTTCATCGTGGAAGCCGAAGGCGCGAGATGGCTGGCCGACACCGGTTTCGGCGGACATGGGGCGCTGCAGCCGCTGGCACTTGACGAGGCCGGACCACAGAACGCCCCGAACGGGTGCTACCGGCTGGTGCAGGATCCGGCGGCCGGCGAAACCGTTCTGGAACGCCACGCCGGCGATGGCTGGGTGTCGCTCTACGGGTTCGACGGCCACCCCGTGCGAAACGTCGATCTGGAGGCCGCCAACTTCCTCTGCGCTAGATGGGACGGCGCACCGTTCTCGGCCAACCTGATGCTGGCCCTGCACGCCGCGGAGGGACGCCGCGCGATGTTCAACCGCGCGCTCACGATCGGTGCGCCACCCGAAACGGAGACCCGGGTGATCGAGACGGAAGCGGCGTTCGCCGAGGTGCTGCGCGGGATGTTCCGGCTGAACCTGTCGGACGGAGACATTGGCCAGATCTGGGATAGGATCAAGGATGGCCCGACCCGGCGTTGAACCGGGCGCCGTACGCAACCGGGCTAGTCGTCGATCAGTTCGTCATCCCCGGACCAGCCGGCCGCCTTGGCGCGCTTGATGGCTGCGTCCTGGATGCGGATGTAGCGCTCCTGCATCTCGGGCGGCATGCCGCCGACCCGGAAGCCATACTTCTCCCACTCCTGGTTGACCCGCTCCCACAGGCTTTCGATGCCCGGCGAGAGCCAGCCCTCGCAGGTTTCCGTCTCCGGGATGAGGCCGAACACCCAGGCATCACGGATGATCTTGCCGGTGTCGGTCATGCCCCCCTTGATGTCCTTGTCGATGCCGACGTAGCGCTTGGGCTCTTTCATCACCGTTCCACCCGTTTGTGCGGTTCGCGAACGTCTGGGCGCCGGTGCGGACGGATAGCCCCGGTTCACGAACGATTGTCTGTGCTGCCCGACGCCGAGATCGGCTGTCGGGCCCCGGGTCAGGGAATAGGTGAAGACGCATCGGGCGTAAAGCGTCGCGGGGGACCGGCGGGCATCATACCGCAAAGGCCGGGGTTGCGCCGTCAGAGTTGCACCACGCCCCCGTCACGCACACTTTCCATCGAAACGAAGGTGGCCGTGGAGGCAACATGCGGCAAAGCCGAAATGCTCTCACCCAGAACGCGGCGGTAGTCCGCGATATCGCGTGTGCGCACTTTCAACAGGTAGTCGAACCCGCCAGCGACGAGATGGCAGGCCTCGACCTCCGCGATCTTGCGCACCGCGGCGTTGAAGGCGGCCAGCGTCGCCTCGCGTGTGTCCGACAGTCGCACTTCGAGGAACGCGACGTGCTCACGCCCGAGCTTGCCGGCCGACAACTCGGCGCGATAACCGGTGATCACGCCCTCCGCCTCCAGCCGTTTCACCCGCGCCGTCACCGGGGTCTTCGACAACCCGACCTTCTGACCGAGCTCCGTCATCGAGATCCGCGCGTTGTGCGAAAGCTCGTCGAGGATCGCGCGGTCGATCCGATCGAGGCTGGCCTCGCCGCCTTGTGTAGCTCTCATCGCCTTTGATTCCCTTTTATTTTGGACGTTTCACCTACCAAGCCAGATATTTCAGGCAAATGTCACGCAGTTTCTCCAGTATTCTGGCGCACAGCCTGTTGGAGAAACGCCATGATCAATCTCGACACACGCTGGGACCTCAACAAGCGCCGCGAAGAGACCGAGTTGCTGACGGTGCTTGGTCGACAAGCGGCACTGGACGAAACCGCGCGGTCTCGTATCGTCGATGCAGCGGCGAAGCTGGTCGAACGCATCCGGTCCGCCTCACGGCCAAGCCTCATGGATGTTTTCCTCGGTGAATACGGCCTGTCGACCGACGAGGGCGTCGCCCTGATGTGCCTTGCCGAAGCCCTGCTGCGCGTGCCGGATGCCGACACGATCGACGCCCTGATCGAAGACAAGATCGCGCCCTCGGATTGGTCCAGCCACATCGGCCAATCGTCTTCGCCGCTGGTCAACGCCTCGACCTGGGGGCTTCTGCTCACCGGCAAGGTTCTCGACGATGCCGAACCGGGGATCGCGGGCACGCTCCGCGGCATGATCCGCCGCCTCGGCGAACCGGTGATCCGCACGGCGGTGGGGCGGGCGATGAAGGAAATGGGGCGCCAGTTCGTGCTCGGCGAAACCATCGACGCCGCGATGCACCGGGCCCGCGGCAAGGAGGCCGAGGGGTTCACCTATTCCTACGACATGCTGGGCGAGGCGGCGATGACCATGGCCGACGCCAACCGCTACGCCCGCGCCTATGCCAATGCCATCACGGCAATCGCCACCGCCTGTCAGGCCGACGAGATTGCCGCGAATCCCGGCATATCCGTCAAACTGTCCGCCCTTCATCCCCGCTACGAGGTCGCCAAGACCGGGCGGGTCATGGCCGAACTTGTCCCGGTGCTGCAGGGTCTCGCCCGGCAGGCGGCGCAGGCCGGCATGGGCCTCAACATCGACGCGGAAGAGGCCGACCGTCTCGGGCTGTCGCTCGCCGTGATCGACGCGGTTCTGGCCGACCCGGAACTGGCCGGGTGGGATGGCTTCGGCGTGGTCGTGCAAGCCTATGGCCGGCGCGCGGGAGACGTGATCGCCGGGCTGCACGAGATGGCCGTGCGGCATGATCGCCGCATCATGGTGCGGCTCGTGAAGGGGGCCTACTGGGATACCGAGATCAAGAACGCACAGGTGGAGGGGCTCGACGATTTCCCGGTGTTCACCCGCAAACCGGCCACCGATGTCAGCTACCTTGCCCATGCCCGCACGCTTATGGGGATGACCGACAGGATCTATCCGCAATTCGCCACCCACAATGCGCATACCGTCGCCGCGGTGCTCGAGATGGCAGAGGGTCACGCCCCGTCGGCCTTCGAATTCCAGCGCCTGCACGGGATGGGGGAGGCTTTGCACGATATCGTCCACGCCGAACGCGGTACCCGATGCCGGATCTACGCCCCCGTCGGCGCGCATCGCGATCTGCTGGCCTATCTCGTGCGCAGGCTTCTCGAAAACGGCGCCAACTCGTCATTCGTAAACCAGATCGTCGACGAAGATGTGCCCGCGGCCGAGGTCGCGGCCTGTCCGGTCGCGGCTCTCGAAAAGGAACTGGCCTCAGGCAGTTCGCCGATCCGCACGGGGCCGAGGATCTACATGCCAGATCGGGTGAATTCGAAGGGGTTCGACCTCAGCGACACGCGCGTGCTCGCCGAGATCGACACGGCGCGTGTCCGGCCGGCACCATGGTCTGTCGGGCCCGTCCTCGCAGGTCCGGTCGAGGGGACGGATCCTATGCCGGCCCGCAACCCGGCAACCGGGGCGCAGATCGGAATGGTAACCGGCGCCAGTGCGGCTGACGTTGAAAAGGCGCTGGCGGCGGCAAAACCGTGGCGCGCACCGGTCGCCGAGCGCGCCGCAATCCTGAACTCTGCCGCATCACTCTACGAGGCCAACTTCGCAGAGTTGTTTGCACTGTTGGCGACGGAGGCCGGTAAGACACTGCCCGACGCCGTGGCCGAATTGCGCGAGGCGGTGGATTTCCTGCGTTACTACGCCACCGAAGCGACGCAGCATGATACAACGCCCCGGGGGATCTTCACCTGCATCAGCCCGTGGAACTTCCCGCTGGCGATCTTCACCGGGCAGATCGCCGCGGCGCTTGCGACCGGCAACGCCGTGCTCGCAAAACCGGCCGAAACCACGTCAGCCATCGCCGCCTGGGGCGTGCGCCAACTGCATACGGCGGGTGTGCCGGTCGAGGCGCTCCAGTTGTTGCCGGGCGAAGGTGGGGTTGTCGGGGCGGCGCTCACCTCCGATCCGCGGGTGAATGGCGTCGCCTTCACCGGCTCGACGGCAACCGCGCGCCTCATCCAGCGCAACATGGCAGAACACCTCGAACCGGGTACCCCGCTGATTGCCGAAACCGGCGGGCTGAACGCCATGGTGGTGGATTCGACGGCTCTACCCGAACAGGCGGTGCGCGACATCGTGGCCTCGGCGTTCCAGTCGGCGGGTCAACGCTGCTCGGCCTTGCGCTGTCTCTACGTCCAGGACGACATCGCTCCGACCATCCGCGAGATGTTGATCGGCGCGATGGACGAACTCGAGATCGGCGACCCCTGGGACCTCCCGACCGATATCGGCCCGGTGATTACCGCCGGCGCACGTGACGAGATCAACGGCTATGTCGACAAGGCCGCGGCGGACGGCCGCCTCATTCACCGGATCAAGTCTCCCGATCACGGCACGTTCGTGGCCCCCGCGCTTCTGTCGGTCAGCGGGATCGAGGAACTCGAGCGAGAGGTTTTCGGGCCGATCCTGCACCTCGCAACCTTCAAGGCACGGGATCTGGACCAGGTCATCTCGACCGTGAACGCTAAGGGCTATGGCCTTACTTTCGGCCTGCATAGTCGGATCGACGACCGCGTCCAGAAGATCGCCGAGGCCGTGCATGCCGGCAACATCTATGCCAACCGGAACCAGATCGGCGCGATCGTCGGTTCCCAGCCGTTCGGCGGGGAGGGCCTCTCCGGCACCGGACCGAAGGCCGGTGGCCCGCACTATCTTGCACGGTTCACGCGGCGCGACGCCGAACCCGGGTCCGGGCCGGGCGCGCCTCGCGATCCTGCCGTTCCGGCGGATATTGCCGCCGCATTGTCGTCGGCCGATGACCTGCGGGTTGTGCAGACGCGCGTGCTGCCTGGCCCGACCGGGGAGCTCAATCGGCTCACCACCCTGCCCCGGCCGCCGGTTCTGTGCCTGGGGCCCGGCGACGACGCCCTTGTCGCGCAGGTCGCGGCGGTCGAGGCGCTTGGCGGCAGGCCACTGGCGGTACCCGGTCGGCTCCGTCCGGAGGCACTCACGAACCTGCCAGCATTCGGTGCCGTATTGTTCTGGGGCGAGGACGACATCGCGCGTGACTATGCCCGCGCTCTGGCGGACCGGGACGGCCCGATCATCCCCCTGATCGCGGGATTGCCCGATACCGCGCATGTCGTGTTCGAGCGCCATCTTTGCGTCGACACCACCGCCGCCGGCGGCAATACCAGCCTGCTTGCGGGTGGGGAGCGAGAATGAGCGCCGGCGTAGAGCCATTTCAGACGCCGGTGCCTTTCACCGCCACCGCGACGGTGGCCATGATCAGCTTGAGATCGCGCCAGAAGCCGATCTGCCGGACGTAGCCGAGATCGAGGCGTACCCGGTCAACGAATGCCAACTTGTTGCGGCCGCCTACCTGCCATGGCCCGGTCAGCCCCGGCAACACCGACAGCAGCGCACCGCGCTGGTCGGCATAGAATTCGAGCTCCGGCAGCGTGATCGGACGCGGTCCGACAATCGACATCTGTCCAAGCAGCACGTTGAAGAATTGCGGCAGCTCGTCGAGGCTGAGCCGGCGCAGCACCCGGCCCGTTACCGTGATCCGGGGATCGTTTTTCAGTTTGTAGTCGCGCTGCCAGAGCATGCGCTGGTTCGGATGCGCCGACAGGTAGTCCTCCAAACGCGCTTCCGCATTCACGACCATGGTTCTGAGTTTGAGGCATTTGAACGGCTTGCCGCCGAGCCCCACACGTTCATGCAGAAAGAAGGCCGGTCCGCCATCGCACCGCACGATCAGCGCCAGCAGAAGCACAACGGCGACGAGGAACGGTAGGATGGCGAGCACGAAGAGGATATCGAAGAGTCTCTTTCCGCGTTGGCGGTAGAACCCGCCGGCGGGGGCGTCGCTGCGCACCCCGGGGCAGACCGAAGCGATCGTGTCAGGCGAAAACTGGGCCCTTTCGTACATACGGACATCCCCAAATATGAGTACCCACAACCTGTGTAGGCATGGCCGGATCTAAATGCAACTTTAAATTGTATTTGCCAGAGACACTCATCCCTGGGTGTAATGCCGCCAGTCCGCGCGGCCGGTGCCTGCCCGGGCCGCATTACGAATAATAGTAGCCGGTCTGGCGTGCGCCGCCGTGCCATTCGTTCTGGAAGGTCAACGCCGCCAGCACGGCCTCGTCCGTTACCGAATGGTCGGCGAGTTGTTCCAGCGCCTGGCGCACCGCAGACTGGGCGGTTTCGCCCGCCCGGACACAAAGCACGGTGATGTCGACGAGGCCCGCGATGTAGCGCGTGTCGACCACCGGGATCACCGGGGGCGTGTCCACCACGATCACGTCGAAGCTCTCGCGCGCATCATCGAGCAGAGCCCGGAACCGATCCGACTGGAACAGAACGTCGGTGGGCGCACCCGACCGATCGCGGCCGAAGATCACCCCAAGGGCAGCACGGGCATCCACATCGAAGCATTGCTCGGGCGACATTCCGGCATCCTGGCCGCTCAGGTATTCAAAAAGCCCGGTCTGCGGGGTGGCACCGAGATGGGAGGCCAGGGTGGGCTTTCTCAGATCGGCATCGATCAGCAGCGTGCGCTTACCCGCCATGGCATAGGTCCGAGCAAGTGCCAGAGACGTTGCCGTCTTGCCTTCGACCGGCAACGCGGACGTGATCATCACCACCATGCCACCCGGCATCGAACGCTGGGCGGTCCTGTCGATGCTCGCCCTGAGACGGCGCAGGCTTTCGGCATAATGCGACATCGGCGTATCCACCACTGCATCGGCGACCGATGCCTGACCGTCGGCCTTGCGAATGCGTGGAATCACCGAGCCAACCCTCGCCCCGGTACTGTGCGCAAGCTGCGAGGCTGAATGGATGCCGCCGACGTAGTACTCGTTCAGAAAGGCGAGGCCGACACCGACGCCGAGGGACGCGACCAAGGCCAGCGACAGGACCAGCCGAACGTTGGGCGACGACGGTTCCGCAGGGGCGATGGCGGGCGAGACGATCCGCGTATCCGCGACCTGCACCAGGGCCTGCGCTTCGAGATCGCGGATCCGGCCGAGCAGCGCATCGTACTGACGCTGCGCAATCGTCGCTTCCTGTTGCAGGCGGTAGAGGTGCGACAGCGTTTCCGGCGTCAGGTCGCTTGCCAGTAGCTCTTCGTGCAGCGCCGCACGCAGCCGGTCGCGGGCCCGTGTCTGCTGCGCCAGCGCCCCTCGCGCGGTTGCAAGGGCGGCCGCGCCTTCGCGGGTAAGTTCGCGTTCGATCCGGTCAAGGCCGGCGCGGAGATCGAACGCTTCGTTCGCCTCGAGACCGGCCACACCGAGCCGCCGCGCAAAGCTCTCGCGTTGCCGCAACAGGGCCCGGACAGCGTCGGTTTCGAGCGACCTCAACAGCGCGTCCCAATCCCGGTCACGCAAAGCTGTTTCGGCCGCCCGGGCGCGGCGGTCGGCCTCGCGTTGCGCGGCTTCGGCGTTGGCCAACTGGACCTGAAGCGCCGACACAGCCTGCGAGTCCGCCTCTCGCTCCAGCGCGCCGAGGTTCTGATCGAGGTAACGCGTGAGCGCGTCATCCGACGCGGCCAGCCTGTTCTGGGCCGTTGTCAGCTGGCTCTCGAGTACCTGTGTCGCTTCGATGAAACTCTGCGACTTGGCACGCACCTGGAACGCTATGTAGCGCGCTGCCAGCGCGTTCACGAGTTCCGCCGCGCGGTCGGGATCCTGCGACGAAAACGACAGCGCGATCAGGTCGGTGAGCCCCCGACGCCGTGCCTCGACGGAGGCCCGCACGCGCCCGAGCGTTTCGTTGAGAAGCGCGGCGCCCGATAGTTGACCCACCCTGAGCCCGACGGCCTGTTTCAGCCGGTCCAGCCGCGACTGCGTGGGGCCGTACTCACCGAGGTTCACCAGGTCCTTCGCCGCAATCAGATCCAGAAGCACCGCGTCGGACCTGATGATCTCGACCTCGATCTCGACCCCGGTTGGAGAGATGGATGCGGCGAACACGGTGCCATTCGCGGGCTGCAGCAGGTCTTTTCCGTTCGGATCGACCAAAAGCAGGGCGGTTGCTTTGTACTGCGGTGTCGCCTGCGACAAGAGCACCAGCGTCACCCCCAGCACCGTTGCCATGACCATGGCGATCAACCGCAGGCGCCGCCGCAGCAGCGCCACGAGATCACGCAGGTTGACACGGTCGTCGACGTCGCTGGCGGGTATCGCCATGATCGCGTCGCCGGCAACGACCGGTCGGGCACCCAGGAGGATCCGATCTTCTCGCATAACGAGTGTGACAATACAGGCAACACAACTTTAAGGAAAGTCCTGATCGCAGCTCCGACCGAGGAGCGAATCCACCGGTGGCGGCGCAGATCCGCCCGGCCGATCGGTTCCGGTCACATTTACTACTTCCGGCCGGCAACCGCCCCGAGCCCCAGCGCAATAATCGAAACGAAAAGCATCGCGTTCGCGGGGATCTCGAAGCTGAAATCGATGCTCGCGTGCACCGCCGCCAGCAGCAACGCGCCAAAGGCGCCTGCCGGCACCCCAGCCCTTTGCCGGGCCCGACCTCTCCGCAACAGGTGCACGCCGGCGAGCGCGAGCGCCAGCATGGGCAGACTGCCGATCACCACGCCCATCTCGGCCCAGAGCGCGAGATAGGAACTGTGCGCATGGTCCCAGGTGACACCGCTGTCGACCGGGTCGGCGTGACTCAATTCAAATGCCACCGGGAAGGCGTCCAACCCCACGCCCTGCCACGGCCGGTCTGCGATCATCGCCAGGACTTGCCGGTAAAGCGCACGCCGGGTCGACACATCCTCGGACACCAGCAGGCCACGCTCGAACAGATCGGGGCCGCCCAGCGCAAGGATCAGCGCGCCGCCGCCCAGAAGGACCGCGATCGACCAGCGCAGCCGGATCCGAGCGGGGCGGTCGGCGATGGGGCCCATCCACGCGACCACAGCCGAAGCCCCGATCAGGCCGGACAAGATGCCCATCCGCGACTGCGTCGCGATCAGCGCGGTTGCGACCACCAGAAGCGCGATCGCGAGCGTCAGCGTCGTGAGGTTGAAATCATCCAGCACCGGCCGCTGTCGCCGCCTGCTCTGCGGGTCCGGGTGCAACCGCGCCAGAACGAGGCCGGTTCCGAGCACAAGACCGAAACCGAGGTGGGTCGCAAAGGCATTGCGGTTCACGAAGGTGCCAGTCGCGGAGCCCAGATATGCCGTCTTTTCCCCCACGAGTGCGACATCCCCGAGCAGGCGCAGCGCGACGATTGAAAACGCCGCATTGAGGGCGATGACCCCGAACAGAGCCAGTGCCATGAGGGTCGCCCGCCCCGGATCGGCGGCGAGCCGGATCACCACGAGGAAAAGCGCAGCGAGCCCCAACTGGCGCACGGCCCCCGTCGCGCTTGCCGCCGGGGCAAGGCTTCCGGGCGGGATGGTGTGCCCCGCGAACGCGGCAGGGTCCGTGAATTGTACCGACATCGATTGCCAGAGACCGAAAAGCGGAACGCAGATTCCGAGAGCAACGACGGTCACCAAGACAGGTGTGTTGCCGCCGCCGGTGAGGGCTGGCCGACGGGTGAACGCCGCTTGGGCCGCAAGCAGAACCCCGGCAAGGGCGGACCATGCCAACCAGAAAGGGGGCGCCACCGACGCATTCGGCACCGCTGCGAGGGCGACAAGCGCGACGGTCAGAACAGCCAACGTGTCGTCGGTCGATGAGCGTCCGCGATGCCCTTCCACCGCGCGCCGGGACATACCCCGACGGGGGCTACGCATCGCTACGCCTGCCGGGCGACCGGACGGCTCTGCCGGTCGGTGCGGGTTCACCTTGCGCCCGGCCCGGACCGGAGCCGCTCAACTGCTAGCAAGAAAGCCGACTGCACACCGGTGGGGTAGGTTTCGATTTCCTCCACAATCCATGGCCTGCGCGCGCCAGCCTCATGATAGAGCAGTGCCAGACGTGGCGCGAGCCGGGGGGATCTGGCGACCACCGCGAGGTCGGCGGCTGCGACGCTCTCCATACGGTCCCGGATGCTTTGCAGGTTGGCCCGATCCGCAATCGCCAAGGCCGTCCGCAACCTGACAACCGCGAGCCAGCCTTCGAGGCTTCCTGTCTGCTGCGCCATTTCCAACGCTCCTGCCGCGCGCCCCTGTTCGCCGAGGTCGGACAGGGCGATCGCCCGCACGACGTGAGCCGACGACCGGGTCGGCGATCGCGCGAGGATCCTTTGGGCGCGATCAAGGCAGGTTCGCGACGCTGCGGTCTCGGCTCGGTCCGCCCGCGCCGTATCCGTGCGGCGTAGCTGGGCGATGCACGCGATCATCTGGTTGCGCTGACCGTCAACGCTCCGCGCTACGGTCGCCTTGCCCGCAGCCGCGCGATGCGCGCCCAGTTCAGCCGGGATCAGCGCAGCCGCGGCGACCGCCACCAGCATTCCGAACATCAAAAAGAACCCTCGGGCCAAACTGTCTGCCATGCCGGCACCCATCGAGAACTTGCAGGGTAATGCAATCAATGCCATACTACTTAAGGTTGAGCAAGAGCGATCCAGATGGCAGACCGCAGACATCCCTTTGCCCTCGCCGCCGCCGGTCTCATCTTGACCTGCGGGCCGGTGAAGGCAGAGGAAATCTCCGGGATCGAAACCGACAGGCTGCTCGCAGACTTGACGGCTGGCACCGACGTGGCAGTGGCCGATATCCAGGCGATCACCAGCGTCGATATCCAGACGCTCACGCTGGCGCAATTGTCTGCATTGCTGGCGGTCCTGGAGGCGTTGCGATCGGCGGATGTCGATGTCGCCGCACCCCTCGCAACGGTTGTCGACCGGATCGCGTTCCTCGAGGCCGTCGCCGAGGATCTTCCGATCCCCGCGAGCCCCATATGAACCGGCACAGCCGTGTCACGGGCCTGTCGTCAACACTCGGGGACCCCCAGTCGGATCAGCGTGGCACCACTCAGGGCAACCGTCCCGTTCGTTTCGTAGCGTGCGCTTTCCAGGAACCAATCCCGGACAGGGCCCGGGTAGAACCCGGCCATTCGGCGCGAGAACTCGTCGAACTGCCGCTCGGTGAGCGGTTGGCGCGACCCGGACGGGCCATGAAACCGCAACACCGCCGCCCCGCTCACACAGAGATCGAGGGCACCGAGGTAGAGCGTGCATGCCGAACGGCAGTCGCCGGTGATCTCGACACGTTGGCGACGCGCATTCACCGAATCCACCCGGGCCATATAGGCGGCAATGGACCCGCCATAATCGTCTCTGACTCGCACCACGGCCGCAGGTGTCGCACCCCTGGCGCCGGTGGCGAGAACAAGCGGCATGTTGCCGGAGTTCGAACGCTCGGCCTCACCCGCAGGAACGGACCCCGGAAGCCAAAGCGCAACGAGAAGGATGCTTGTCACATGGGCGCAGACGGGCCGCAAGCCCGCGCCAGGCGCCGGTTTCCTGAACATGAAAAACCCCGTGGTAGGAGGCCGGGTTCTCTTCTGAGGTCACCGGTCCCGATCAGGGTGGCACAAAACTTCTAAGGTCTGTCTAACGCCGCGCACCGCCGCGATATCGTAGCCTCACGCGATGCGCACATCCTGGCTCACGAGGGTTTTCTGAACTTCACGGATATCAACCGCGGCCAGGTCCACGTTGGATTTCACTGCCCGCGCCGCGGCCACGCCCGCCCCCTGGCCCGACACGGTGCAGCACGCCATGTTGCGGGTCGCGGCATGCGCGATCCGGTCACCGCCGGTTGCCCGTCCCGCCACCAGCAAGCCGTGCACATTCCTCGGCAGAAGCGAGCGGTAGGGGATGTGCATGTAGCGCCCCGTCGTCGGCAAGATGAGAATACCGTGGCCGTCAATGAACTCGGGATAGATGCCGATGCTGTCGTCGAACCGGGCCTCGCCGCGCACGTCCGCTTCGGTCATGTTGTAGGCCGCATCGATCTTGCGGGTGTCACGGATTCCAATCGTCATCCCGAAGTTGCGCAGCCGCGCGCCGTCGCAGCCCGGCAGGTATCGCCGCAACGCCTCGATCGCAAGCATCGCCTGGGTGCGGCCTTCAATCTCGAACCGGGTGAGATCGCCCGGGTCGGTCCCATCGCACCCGGCGAGATGGACAAGGTTCATATAGGTCAGCTCGCCGGTGTCGTGCACGGCTCCCCAGGTTCCGGCGATCGTGGTCAGGTGCGGCGGGATGAGCCCCGCCTCGATTGCCTTTCGGAACGGCTTGAGCAGAAACGGCGAATACATATCGTCTTCCTTGCCGTCGGTTTCGACGTTCCATTCACCGCCGCCGCCCCAATCCTTGTAGGTCTGAGGATCGGCGCGGACACCTTCCAGAAACGCGCGCTTGTCGACCCCGGCAAGATGGAACATCACACTGGCGGCCATCGTGTCTTCGCGCGGGGTCTTGTGCGTCGGTGCGCCGGCGCGATGGGCGACGTCGGCATCCCCAGTCGCATCGACAACCACCTTGGCGAGAATGGCCTCCCGGCCCGCCTTCGATTCGGTGATGATCCCGGTGATGCGCTGGCCGTCCATGATCGGAGACACGAACATACGGTGAAGCATGGGCGTAATGCCGGCCTCCTCCACCAGCCGGTCGGCGACCAGTTTGAAGCCTTCGCTGTCCAGTTCGTAGCTCAGGCTCTGGCTCTCGGGAACGGCTGCACCGGCCGCCTTGGCACGATCCTCGAATTCGCGGCCGATCCCGCCAGCTTCCACGGTTTTTTTGTGCCGGTACCAGGCGAAACCTTCAACGCCGACAGTGGTGATGTTACCGCCGAAACACCCGAACCGCTCGACGAGCGCGACCTCCACCCCGCACCGCGCGGCTGCGAGGGCCGCGGCAAGACCGCCGGGGCCGGATCCGACCACCAGAACATCGGTTGTGTGGATCACATCTACATCGCGGGCGGGTTCACGGATTTTCATGCGGTCACTCTTCGGGTGGCACGGACAGTTTCACAATGTGGTAGACCGGCGGTTCGATACTGAAAAGCCAAACCTGTCCGATGCAGATCGAAAACCAAATGCATCAGCCTGTGTTTGCATTTGCGCCGCGCGGGCGGGGGCGTTTGCCAGGAATTTCAAGCACCACTTTCGACCCGCAGAACCGAGGTCGGTTCGAGCCGGAGCCCGGCCACGTCGTGCGGCTCGATGTCGTAGTTGAACCAGAAACGCTCGGCGCCGGTGTCGCGCACCCGGACCCCGTCCGGCAAGTCGAGGACGTCCAGCCCGGCCGAAAGGCAGATCCGCGACAGCACCCGGCGCAAACCGGCCTGGTCGAGCCAGCCGGAAAGATAGTGCAGTCGATCGCCGCCGACCAACACCGCATCGCCCGTCTCGGTCTTCAGGATCACCTCGGCTGTGCCCTCCAGAACCTCGCGATAACCGATGACCGCGCCGCCGCCTTCCAGACCCAGTGGCATGTCCGCCCGTAGGCTTTCGACCCGCGAAACGCGGACATCGAGCCCGGGCAAGTCCGGCGGCAGCGGGGTCGGTATGCGCATGTTGCGATCCCGCGCCGCACTGCGGGGGCCGATCACCACCCGTGTGCCGCTGGCTGCCAGCGCGTCTTTCAACGCTTGGGGCATGTGCATCATGCCCGGCACCGCCACCACGCGATAGCCTGTGAAATCCCGCGTATCGGGTGGCAGGACGTCGATTGATTGACCCATCGCCCGAAGCGCCCGGTAGGTATCGAACACCAGCCAGAAATAGTCGAGCCCGCGCCCATGCGGCTGCACGTTCCAGGCCCAGTCCGCATCGTAGTCGAAGACGATGGCAACCGGGGCCTGTGCGGCGGATACCTCCGGCGCCTCGGCGATCTCGAGAGCAACCTGACGCGCCTCGGCAAGGCCGGGCGCCTCGGCGCTGTCGGGCCGCAGGAGCCCTGCATGCATCTGCTCCTGCGCCATCGGCGCCTGGCGCCAGCGGAAGTAACTCACCACCTCCGCGCCATGGGCGAAGGCCTCCCATGACCACAATCGCACCATGCCGGGGCGCGGCAGCGGGTTGAACGGCGCCCAGTTCACCGGACCAGGTTGCTGTTCCATGATCCACATCCGGCCGCGGCCGACCGCACGATAGAGATCGTGGTGGAAAGCCTGGAAATCCGGGTCGCCCTGACGGGCAAACCGACGTTTGTAGGCATCGTCGCGCTGGATTCTATCCTCCAGGAATCCAAGCGGGTAGCTGTCCCAACTGGCGATATCGAGATCGGCACCGACCGCAAAATGGTCGAACTCCGTAACCTTGCCCATGTAGTTGTGCGCAATCGGCGCGTCCGAATGGGCCCGGATGATATCCGCCTGGAGGCGGTTGAAGGCCACGACCTGGTCGGAACTGAAGCGGCGGAAATCGAGGCTGTGAGCCGGGTTTGGCTCCGTTACCGTAAGGTTTGGAAGATCGATCTCGTCGAAGGCGCGGTATTCCATCGACCAGAAAACATTGCCCCAGGCCTCGTTGAGCGCATCGACGTCGCCGTCATTGCCCGCACCAGGATATCGCTGGCGAAGCCAGCTCTGGAACGCCTGCCGCGCCGCGTCAGAATAGGAGATCACCGTATCGTGGCAGCCATATTCGTTGTCGGTTTGCCATGCGGCTACGTATGGAGTGCGACCGTAGCGTTTAGCCAGGGCAGTGACGATCTTCGCGCATTCGGCCTTGTAGCCCTCGTGGCTGAAATCGTAGTGCCGCCGCGAGCCGAAGCCGCGCGGCCGTCCCGCCGCATCGACGGCCAACATGTCGGGGTGACGATCAACCATCCAGCGGGGCGGCGTGGCGGTCGGGGTTCCAAGCACGACCTTCAAGCCGGCCTTGCCAAGGGTCTCGATCGCATCATCCAGCCAGTCGAACCGGTAGTCGCCCGGGTTCGGCTCGAGCCGCGACCAGGCGAACTCCCCGATCCGCACCCATGTCAGCCCGGCCTCGGCCATCCGGACGGCATCCTCGTCCCAGGTTTCGCGTGGCCAGTGTTCGGGATAGTAACAGCAACCGAGGCTACGTTTCATTGGTTCAGACTTTCACTCTATGTTCGGGTTGACCGGATATTCCGGTTTCTATTGAATATGTTATGCCGTCTGCGTCTTGAGGGTTCTCCAGCCCGAAGGTTGCGGTTGTGGCGTAGAGCGTGGTCAGCCCGGGGCCGCCGAAGGCCGGGCAGGTCACGTGCGGTGCGGGGAACTCGAAGGTGCTCATCAACGCCCCGTCCGGGCCATAACGCGCGACGCGCGCGGCACCCCACTGGGCGTTCCACAGACAGCCCTCACTGTCTACGACAGCGCCGTCGGGGTTCAGCCCGTTTGCGGCCAAGTCGAGGAACAGTTCCGGCCCACCGACGGGCCATCCGGACCGATCGAGCCGCTGGCGCAGGATCCGGCGCGTTGGTGTGTCGGTGAAATAGAGCGTGCGTCCATCGGGGGAGAAACAGATCGCGTTGGAGATCGTGACATCGCGGTAGATCTCGACAAGGTCGCCCTCGAAGAACCGGTAGATCGCGCCGGCGTTCGGCTCGGTCTGCTTGCCCATCGTGCCGATCCAAAACCCACCATACGGGTCCGCACGTCCATCGTTCGACCGGGTGACAGGGTTGTCGGCTTCCAGCGGCACGACAACCTCATGCCGGCCGGTGTCGATGTCAAACCGCACCAGCGCACTCGCCGAGGCGACGAGCAGGCTGGTCGCGTCGATCCAACCGGCCGCCGACACGTGTTCGTTGAAATCCCATTCCCGCGGCCCGTCCGCGTCGCGCGTGAGGAGCTTCCGGCCGAGGATATCGAACCAGAACAACTGCTGCCGCTCGGGGTGCCACAGCGGCCCTTCTCCCAGGGCACAGATGCGATCATCGAACACGTCTGTCGCCATCATCCCATCGCCTCATCATACGCCGCGACGACCTCGCGCGCCCGCCCGCGGACCTCCATGGGGCTGAACCCCGGACGGTAAAGCGCGGTTCCGATTCCGAAGCCGGCCGCACCGGCGTCGATCCAGCCACCGAAGTTCGACGGCCCTGCGCCGCCGACCGCGAACACCTGCGTGGCGGGCGGCAACACCGCGCGCAAGGCCCTCAGCCCGTCCGGCCCGATCAGGCCGGCCGGAAAAAGCTTCAGCCCATCCGCGCCCGCCCGCAGAGCTGAGAAACACTCAGTCGGAGTCATCACACCGGGAAAGGACACCATGCCCGCCGCCTTGGTCGCCGCGATCACCTCCGGATTTGCATCGGGCGAGACGACCAGCGCGCCGCCCGCTGCGCGGACCCGGGCCACGTCATCGACGTCAAGCACCGTGCCCGCGCCAACGCGTGCCCAATCTCCCACCGCGCGCGCCAGCACGGCGATACTCTCGAACGGCTCGGGCGAGTTTAGGGGCACCTCGATTATGTCAATCCCCGCGGACAACAGTTCGATTCCAATGGCCTCGACCTCACCCGGGGCAACCCCCCGCAGGATGGCGATGATGTTTCGGGTCATTTCGGGCCTCCGTCATCGACCGCGCTGGAGTGGGCCGCCCTCAGACCTGTCAGCGCCATGGCGCCCCCATCTGCGACTCGGGGCACCAGCCCCTGCGCGCGGAGCGCCGCGGCGTATTTCGCCGTGAGCGTCGCCCCACCCACAATGGCCACTTCCGCACCCAGCCAGTAGCCGCGCGTTCCCGCAAGTTCGAGGCCAATCAAAAGCCCCGAGAGGCGCGCGGCGGCCGCACCGGGGCTCAACCCTTCAAGCAGGCTTTCGGCACGCAGCCGAAACATCAGGACCGAGAGCGCCTCGGGGCTCATCAGCCCATCCTGCACTCCATCGAGAAACGCGGCTTCGTCGTCTGCTTCGCCCACGCTATGACGCAATACCGTGTGCGCGGAAATCGCCGCGTACAATTCCCCCGTCATCACCGTGCGAAAGCTCACAATCTCACCCGCGCTGATCTGCACCCACTTGGCATGCGTTCCGGGCAGGCACAGTGTCCCGTCAAACCCCGGATTTTCTGAAAGAACCCCGGCGATCTGGGTTTCTTCCCCGCGCATCACGTCGGGCGGGTGATCCTGGCTCAGCCCTGGCAGGATCCACAGATCGAGCCGTGGATCGGACGTCGCCACGCGGGTCGCCGCCTCTATTCCGGGCGGAGGACAGGGCACGGTCTGGTATCCGGCCTCGGCCCAGCCCTGCCGCGCGCCAACCATGCCGCAGGCGATCACCTGCGTGGCGACTCCATCGGCAAGATAAGGTGCGATCAGGCCAAGCAACGCCGCCTCGTACTCGCCGCGCACCAGGGCCCCCATTCCCTTTTCGGCGGTGAGATGCGCGATCTCTTCGTCGCCGGGGCCGAACACCCAAACGCGCAAATGCGTGGTGCCCCAGTCAACCGCGATCCAGTCTGCTGTCTTTGTCATAACTCACCCCGTGACCACGACGCCGCCGTCGACCACCAGGGCCTGCCCGGTCATCATCCGGCTGGCCTTTGACGACAGGAACAGCACCGCGTCGACGATGTCTTCGGGCGCCAGGTGTTCTTTCAGGCATTGGCGTTCGAGAAAGTCTGCAAGCGACTCGGGCGTCGCCCAAAGCCGCTTCTGTTTGTCCGTCAAAACCCATCCCGGCGCCAAGGCGTTCACGCGAATGCCGTCGGGTCCAAACTCACGCGCGAGGCTGCGCGTCAGCGCGTTGATGCCGGAGTTGGCGGACGTGTAAGCCGGGTAGCCCGCCTGCCCCATCATGTAGCTGATCGAGGTGAAGTTCACGATCGCGCCGCCACCCGCCGCGCGCATGCCAGCCACCACGGCCTGGCAGGCGAAAAAGTAGGCTTTGAGGTTCAGCGACTGGCTCCAGTCCCAGAACTCCTCAGTCACCTCCTCGGTCTTGTGGCGTTGATCGTTGGCCGCATTGTTGACGAGCACCGTCACCGGGCCATGCAGGTCTACCGCTTCCTCGATGGCCGCTCTCAGTGACGAAACGTTGGTGATGTCGCACGGGATGAAATGCGGCCGCGCGCCGTATCTGGCTTCCATTTCATCGCAGAACGCCGTGGCATCCGAACGCTGCACGAACGCGACCTTGGCGCCCTGCCCGAGGAACCCCTCCGTCAGCGCCGCCCCGATGCCGGACCCGCCACCGGTGATGAAGACGCTTACCCCGGCAAGGTCATGGAACGTGGCATAGTCGCTCATCAGTGGCTCTCCCTGGTGACCGGGCGTGTGTCCTGTCCGACGAGAAAATCGAGATCGGCACCTCTGTCAGCCTGCAGTACATGGTCGACATACATTTTCGCATAGCCGCGCCCATAGCGCGGCGGATCCGGCGCCCAGGCCGCGCGGCGGCGCGCCAGTTCCGCGTCATCGACGAGCAACTCAAGCGCACCCCGGCTGGCCGAGAGGCGGATCCGGTCGCCGGTCTGCACCAGTGCCAGCGGTCCGCCCGCCTGCGCCTCCGGGGCAACGTGCAGGACGACCGTGCCGAAGGCGGTGCCCGACATGCGCGCGTCGGAGATCCGCACCATGTCGCGCACACCTTCGCGCACAAGCCGGTGCGGGATCGGCATGTTTCCGACCTCCGGCATGCCCGGGTACCCTTTCGGGCCACAACCTTTCAGAACCAGCACGGTATCGGCAGTGACCGGCAGATCGTCGCGCTCGATGTTGACCTTCATGTCCTCGATGTTCTCGAACACGAACGCTTCGCCCTCATGCTCAAGAAGATGCGGCGAGGCCGCAGAGAGCTTCATGATCGCACTGTCGGGAGCGAGGTTGCCGCGCAGCACCCGAATGCCCGCGCTTGCCTTCAGCGGGTTGGCGAGCGGTCGAATGACGTCTTCATTGTAACACTCGGCGCCCTCTCCATAGGCGGAAATGTCACCGCCCAGCACAGTTCTCGCCGGGCGCAGCATTTCGCGAAGCTCGCGCAGCACAACGGGCATTCCCCCGGCATAGGCGAAATCCTCCATCAGGTACGCGCCCGATGGCATGCAGTTCACCAGGAGCGGAACGTCGGCGGCAATCTCGAAGTCCTTGAGGTTCAGACCGATCTCCAGCCGCCCCGCCAGTGCCAGCAGGTGCACGACCGCATTTGTCGATCCGCCAACCGCCGCGTTTGCAATGATCGCGTTTTCGAAGTTCGCCCGGGTTGCAACCTGCGACAGCCTCAGGTCTTCCTCGACCATCTCGACAATGCGCTTGCCGCTCATGTGGGCCAGCGCCATGCGGCGGGCGTCGACGGCGGGCAGCGCGGCGTTCATCGGCAGGCTCAGGCCCATCGCTTCGACGAGCGACGCCATCGTGCTCGCCGTGCCCATCGTCATGCACACGCCCTTCGACCGGCTCATGCCCGACTCCGCCGCCATGAAGTCCTGCAACGTCATCTCGCCGGCGCGCACGTCCTCCGAGAACCGCCAGACATCTGTACCCGACCCGATGTCGCGCCCTTTCCACTTGCCGTTCAACATCGGGCCGGCGCTGACCACGATGCTTGGCAAATCCACCGACGCGGCCCCCATGAGCTGGCCGGGCGTGGTCTTGTCGCAGCCGCCGAGCAGCACCACCCCGTCGATCCCGTAGGCGCGGATCGATTCCTCGACGTCCATCGCCAAAAGGTTGCGAAACAGCATCGCGGTAGGCTTCATCTGGGTTTCGCCAAGGCTCATCACCGGGAACTCGACCGGGAAACCGCCGGCCTCCCAGACCCCCCGCTTCACCCCCTCGGCCAGCTCGCGCAGGCCGGAGTTGCAGGGCGTGAGTTCCGACCAGGTGTTGCAGATCCCGATCACCGGGCGGCCGTCGAACGCGTGGTCTGGGAAACCCTGGTTCTTCATCCAGGAACGATGGATGAACCCGTCACGGTCGAGTTTGCCGTACCAGCCGGCACTGCGTCGCTGCTTTTTTGCCATCGCTAGCCCTCCCTAGGCCGGTGCCCGTCAGGTCACCGCGAGAATCCGCGTTGCCGGAAACCGCTTCTGGAACTCGGCACAAAACCCGTCGACATCGCTCTCCGCCACCAGCACGACGATGGCGCCGCCGAAGCCGCCGCCGGTCTGCCGCGCACCGAGCGCCCCCATCTCCACCGCGGCCTCCACCTGTGCATCGGTTTCGGGCACGGTGATCTCGTAATTGTCGCGCTCGGTCGCGTGGCTTTCGATCATCAGCCGCCCGAAGGTTTCCGCATCGCCCGCCTCGAGCGCGGCGAGCCCTTCGCGGGTCAGCCGGTTGTCGGTGACAATATGGCGCGCGCGACGGTTCAACGGTTCGGGTATCGCGTCGATCCGGGGCAAGTCCTCTACTCCGAGATCGCTCAACAGCGCCACCCCGAGCGCCGCGCAGGCGGCCCGGCATTCGGCCACCCGGGTGGCATAGCCGCTGTCTGTGAGTTGGTGGCTCACGCCTGAGTGAATCACGAGGAAGCTGTGGCCATCGGGCAGCGGCGCCGGGTGATGCACCAGCGTGCGGGTGTCGAGAAACAGCGCGCTGCCGGGCGCCCCGACCGAGACCGTGAACTGGTCCATGATCCCGCAGGGCATACCCACGAACTCGTTCTCGACCTTGCGCGCCATCAACGCGAGATCAACCGGATCCAGGCTGATCCCAAACAGCTCAGCCGCCGCGCGGATCGTGCAAACCTCGACAGCCGCCGAAGACGACAAACCGGCACCGACCGGCAAATTGCCGTGGACGAAAACCATGAGCCCGGCCTCGTCAAGCTCGTCCTCGACAAGCGCCTCGAGCCCACCCAGCACGTAGTCGCTCCAATCTCCGGTGGCCGCCTCGTTACCGTGCCGGAGCGCCACGCCTTCGAACTCGCCACTCGAGATGCGGATATCACCGGGCGCACCGCCGCGCCCGATCGCAATCGCAACCCCAAGCCCAAGCGGCATGGGGAGCACAAAACCACCATTGTAGTCTGTGTGTTCTCCGAGCAGGTTGACCCGCCCCGGCGCGAAACGGACAACCTCCGGCGCAGACCCGTAGTGCTTTTCGTAGCCCTCCCGCGCAACCCGGATCAGATCGTCTTCGGTGGATGTGTGCATGTCATCCTCCCGCCTTGTAGTGCACCGAGGGCAAGTCCCGCAGCTGTGCCGCAGCCGTCTCGGCGGTAAGATCGCGCTGCGCCTCCGACAACATTTCGTACCCAACCATGAACTTGCGCACCGTGGCCGAACGCAGGAGCGGCGGGTAGAAATGCGCGTGCAGCTGCCAGTGGCCGAAATCGCCCGCCATCATCGGCGCTCCGTGCCAGCCCATCGTGTAGGGAAACTCGGTCTCGAACAGGTTGTCGTATCGCGTGCAGAGCCGTTTCAGGATGTCGGCCAAGGCGTCACGTTCGTCTGCCGTTAGGTCCGTCAGGCGCAGCACGTGGCGGCGCGGCAGCAGCAGCGTTTCGAATGGCCACACCGCCCAGAACGGCACCACCGCGATCCAATCCGCGTTTTCCACGACGGTCCGCGCGCCGTCCTCTGCCTCTCTGCCGGCGTAGCTGACAAGCAGGTTGCGCCCGTTCCCAGCCAGAAAGGCCCGCTGGTTCTCGTCTTCACGCACCACTTCGTTCGGCAGGAAATCCGAGGCCCAGATCTGGCCGTGCGGATGAGGGTTCGAGCAGCCCATCACCGCACCCTTGTTCTCGAAAATGGCCACCCAGTTGTAGGTTTTGCCGAGGTCGGCCAGCTGATCGGACCAGAGGTCGACCACACGCCGGATTGCCGCGACGGGCATCTCCGGCAAGGTGAGATCGTGCCGTTCCGAAAAGCAGATCACCCGTGCCGTGCCGCGAACGGTCTGTGCCCGGAAAAGCGGGTCAGGCCCCAGTTCCCCCACTGGCGTGTCCTGCAGCAGGGCCGGGAAGTCGTTGTCAAAAACATACGGACCCGAATAGTCGGGGTTGGTCGCGCCGTTGGCCCGGGTGTTGCCCGCGCAGAGATAACAGCCGGGATCGTGCGCCGGTTTTTCAGCCGCCGCGGTCTTCTCGGTCTGGCCCTGCCACGGGCGCTTGTTGCGATGGGGCGAAACCAGCACCCATTCGCCTTTCAACGGGTTGAACCGGCGGTGCGGATGTTCTGCGAAGTCGACGTTCGTCATGGCGTCCAACCTTCACGGCCCTCAGGCGAAGGGGCCGTATTTCGGTGCCTGGTGCCACTTCCAGGCAGATTCGATGATGGTCTCGATCTCGGGATAGGCCGGCGTCCATCCCAACTCGCTCTTGGCCTTCTTGCTGTCGGCCACGAGAATCCCCGCGTCCCCTTCCCGGCGCGGCCCGATCCGGTAGGGAATCTTGCGGCCGGTCACGCGCTCGGCGGCGTCCAGCACTTCGCGGTTCGAGAACCCGCCACCATTGCCGAGGTTGAAGACGTTGGAGCCGTCATGCCTGTCCATGTAGTCCAACGCCGCGAGGTGAGCCGAGGCGATATCGTGCACATGTATGTAGTCACGGATGCAGGTGCCGTCGCGCGTGTCATAGTCGTCGCCAAAGATATCGAGACCGTCGCGCTGGCCAAGTGCCGCGAGCAGGATATTGGGCACGAGGTGTGTTTCGGGATCATGCGCTTCGCCGATTTCCCCGCTCGGGTCGGCCCCCGCCGCGTTGAAATACCGGAACACGACGGAGCGTATGCCGAAGGCTTTTCCGTAGTCGGCCAGCACCTGCTCCATCATCCGCTTCGACGCGCCATACGGGTTGATCGGGTTTTGCGGATGGTCTTCCGCGATGAGATCGGTGAGCGGATTGCCGTAAACCGCAGCGGTCGAAGAAAACACAAAGCGATCGACGCTGGCCCGGCGCATCGCGTCGAGAAGGTTCAACGCGCCGACAACGTTATTGCGGTAGTAGAGGTCCGGCGCCACGACTGACTCGCCCACCGCGATGAGCGCCGCGAAATGATAAACCGCATCGAAGTCGTGCGCGGCGAAAACGTCGGCCAGCGCCGCCTCATCCAGCAGATCGCCCCGCACCAACGGCACGTCTGGCACGGCTTCGGCGTGGCCCTGCGAAAGGTTGTCGAACACGACGGGTTCGTAGCCGCCCTCGACCAACTGGCGCACCATCTGCGAGCCGATATACCCCGCGCCGCCACAAACCAGGATCTTCTTGCCCATCAGGTTTCCTTCCAACGTTCGCTTCGCGCTCAACCTGCGCGGTGTGTTCTTTTCCTGCCCGAGTTCAGGCGATGTCGACTGTGCCCGCAGAAGATCACAGCCGTGCTCCTTCGATCACCCACATCGTCTCCGGGAAGCTCCACGGCAGGGTGAGACCATGGTTCATCAGGTAACCGCCCGACAGGTCGACCGGCTCGGATTTCAGCAACGGCGTGCCGCGCGACAGCTTCGGCACGTCGGCCCGGTTGACCAACTCGACGCGATACATCGCATCACCGGTGAGGCGGGTGAGTCGCAACGGGCGTGGCGCGATCTGGTCCGACGTGGCCGCCTTTCCGGCAAACACGACGAAGCGCCCCCCGCCTTCGGCGAGTTGCTGCTCAGCGACAACTGCAGGGTCGGCGCTGTCGAGCCGCAGGATATCGGCGCGCTGCATCCAGGCCCGGTTGGCTTTCCACCACGATGTGACGTCGCTGAGCACCTCGGCCTCGTCCTCGGTCAGTTCGCGTGGGTCCATCTCGAACCCCATATGCCGCTGCGCCGCCACCCAGGCCCGGAACCGGATGTCGAGCACGCGGCCCGAAGTGTGGCAGCTGCGCGGGCCGACATGGCTGCCCGTCACCGCCGAGGGCAGGAAGATCGCCGCGTTGTGCTGCATCTTCAGCCGCTCGAGCGCGTCGTTGGAATCGGAGAGCCAGACCCGTTGGGTGCGCCGCAGGATGCCGAAATCAATCCGCCCGCCGCCGGAGGCGCAGCTCTCGATCTCGACTGCCGGGAAGACCGTGCGCAAACGGTCGAGCAGTTCGTAAGACCCGCGGGTCTGCGCCGCCTCGGGCATCGGCAGGACGCGGTTGTGGTCCCACTTGATGTAGTCGATCTCGTTCTCGGACAGCACCTTGGCAATGCGTTCGTAGAGGAAGTCCCGCACCTCCGGCAGGGCCATGTTCAGCGCCATCTGCTGGCGGCCAAGGATCTGGTCTTCGCTGCCCAGCGCCCAGTGCGGATTGGCACGAAAGACGTTGGAATCGGGGTTGATCATCTCCGGCTCGAACCAGATCCCGAAACTCATGCCGAGTCCGTGCACATGGTCGATCAGCGGGGTCAGCCCGTCGGGATACTTGCGCGGGTCGACCTCCCAATCGCTGAGCGCACGGGTGTCGTCGTCGCGGTTGCCAAACCACCCGTCGTCCAGCACGAAGCGTTCGGCGCCGAGCTTCGCGGCCCGGCTCGCGATGTCTTTCAGAACCGGGAGATTGTGGTCGAAATAGACCGCCTCCCAGCAATTGTAGTGCACGGGGCGCGGCGCATCCGGCTTGGGCCAGATCACGACCCGGTCGCGCAGGTGGCGCTGAAAAGCCACCGCGCAACCGTTGATGCCGTCATCGGAAAACACCGCGTAGAGCGGCGCGGTTTGGAACTGAGTCTGTGCGTCACGCTCGACCCGCGTGGCATGGCCGAACTGGATCTGGCGCCGACCGTCGGGAAGCTCTTCCGCCACCATCCGGTGGCCGCCGGACCACCCGTAGTGGAATGCATAGGCATGGCCGGTGGCGTTCGTCGCACCACGACAAGGCACGATCAGGCCGGGGAAATGCTCGTGACCGGTGCGCCCGGTTCGGTTCTCGCGGTAGCGCATGCCGGGCGACCAGGGCGTCCGGTTCATCTGGAACTCGCCGCACCAGCGCCCGGCAAAGTCGATCATCTCATCCGAGAGCTGCGGCGCTGGCATGACGGGCGCCGACAGCCAATGCAGAAACACCGGTTCGGCGGCCCTGAGCGACGCCTGCGCCGAGATCACATGGGTCTGCCCGTCGATCTCGAACTCAGCCATGTAGGTGAGGCCGTTGGCTTGGTCCGAGAAGGTCAGCGCCAACCGGTCGCAGCCCTCGTCCGCCGCGTCGAAGCAGAACTTCGGCAACAACATCGCGCCGTTTGCGGCCCGCAGTTTCAGGCCGGGCTGCCCCGGAAACGTCCGGGTGGCTTCGGGGCAAATCGAGAGTTCGGGATTGATGTCGAGCATACCGCCCGTCACGTCGATGGCGTTGGCGCGGTAGAGCGCCTCGAGGTTCTCGCCATCGGGCAGGCGCGGACCCCAGTAGACCACCTCGGCGAGGTGGTCCTTCTGGGAGCCGAGAACAAGCGTCTGTCGAGAATCGTCCAGTCGCCAGGTTCGGATCATTTCACCGCCCCGAGGGTCAACCCCGCGATGAAGTGGCGCTGCATCAGGAAGAACATCAGCACGGGCGGCATCGCGGCCACGATCGCGCCGGCCGACACAAGTTGCCACTGGGCGATCCACTGGCCGTTCAGAGAGTAGAGGCCGGCGGTGACGGGCTGGGTGCTCGACGAGGTGGTGAGCACGGTGGCCCAGAAATAGTCGTTCCAGATGAAGGTGAAGATAAGTACGCTCAGCGCCGCGATGGCGGGCCGCATCAGCGGCAGCACCACGAACCAGAAGATCCGGAATTCCGAGACACCCTCGACCCGTGCCGCCTCGATCAACTCGCGCGGCAGGGCCCGGATGAAGTTGCGCATGAACAGGGTGCAGAACCCGGTCTGGAAGGCGACGTGGAACAGCACGAGGCCTGACGTCGAGTTGTAGAGCCCGAGGTTCACGGTCATGTCACGCACCGGCACCATGAGGATCTGGAACGGCACGAAGTTGCCGGCAACAAACATGAAGAAGACCCAGATGTTGGCGCGGAACCGGTAAATGCCCAGTGCAAAGCCGGTGAGGCAGGAAAGGATCAGCGTCCCGATCACGGTCGGGATCGTCACCTTGAAGGAGTTCCAGATGTACTGGCCGATCGGCGACTGCGTGAACACCTCGGCGTAGTTCGAGAACGCGAGGTAGCTCGGCAGTCCGAAGTAGTTGCCGGCGGCGAGGTCCGAGGCCGGCTTCACCGAGGTGACCGCGACCCCGATGAGCGGCAGGAGCCAGAGCAGAAGCGCGACCGGGAGCGCAAGCTGGTAGCCAACGCGAATGGCGGGGGATTGTTGTTCGATGGGACGGGGAAACATCTCAACTCCCTTTCCGTTCGTCGTCGACCATCTTCCAGATGAAGCCGGAGATGAAGACCATCATGATGAGGAACAGGATTACAGCGATTGAGGCGCCGTAGCCCATGCGGTAGCCGTATTCGGAGAGCGCCTGCTCATACATGTAGAAGCTGAGCACCCGGGACGAGCCGAACGGGCCGCCGTCGGTCATGATCGAGACAAGGTCGAAGGAGCGCAGCGCGCCGATCACTGTGACGACCACGGCCATGAAGGTCGCGGGGCGCAGCTGCGGCAGGATCACGTACCACAACATCTTGAAACCCTTGGCGGCGTCGAGCCGCGCGGCCTCGATCTGCTCGGGATCCACCGCGTTGAGACCGGTGAGATAGAGGATCATGCAATAGGCGATCTGCGGCCAGAGACCGGCGGCGATGATGCCGTAGGTCACGAGATCGGGGTCGGCGAGCACCGCCACGCCGTCGCCGGTCAGCTTTTCGATCAGAATGTAGAACAGCCCGAAGTTGGGGGCATAGAACCAGGCGAAGATCAGGCCGACCACGACCTGGCTGATCACGAAGGGGAAGAAGAACAGCGATTTGTAGGCGCGGATCCCGACGACCTTCTGGTTCAGAAAGATCGCGATGAACAGGCCCGCCGGCACCGCCAGCATGTAAAGCACGAGCCAGAGAAGGTTGTTCCAAAGCGACGTGTAGAACGCCGGATCTTCCCACAATTCCTGGTAGTTCGCAAAACCGATCCACTGCTTTTCGCCGAGGCCGTCCCAATCGAACCCCGACAACCAGAAACTCTGGAAAATCGGGATGATGACATAGACGAGAAAGAAGATGACGCCGGGGATCAGGAAGACATAGGGCGTCAGAGTCTGCTGGTTTTCGCGCCACCAGGACCGGGAGCGGGTTTGCGTGCGTGCGCGGCTCATGCGTTCACCCCTTCCGATGGTGTTCCGTGGAGGGTACCGGCCGCCACGGAGTGCGCGGTGGCCGGTAAGGGCATGGGACCGGGTCACCGGCCCCATGCGTCAGACCGTCACTCGTAGATACGCTGACGGGCTTTCTCGAGACGCTCGAGGATGTTGTCGAGCTGGTCGGGCTGGACCATGAACTGCTGGAAGCCTTCCATGCCGATCTTGGCCATCTCGGCCGGCGCGTCGCGGTCGAAGAACTGCGCGATGCCGCCCGGGGTGGTCGACAGGAGCTCGAAACCGGCCGCGATGAACGGGTCATCCTGCGCCACTTCCGCGTCCTTGTTGATCGGCAATTGACCGATTTCGCGGTTGATCACGGTCTGGGCCTCTGCCGTTGCGAGGAACGCGAGGAACTTCTTGGCATCCTCCACGTTGGTAGCGCCCGACGGGATGTGCACGGTGTCGGTCGGCGCTTCTTCTGCGCGCGGCACATCCGGGTTGATCGTCGGGAACGGCATGAAGCCGAGAGTGTCGTTCGTCATCCCGCCTTCCTTGAAGACGGCGACGGCGAAGTTGCCCATCACGTAGTTCGCGGCGGTGCCCTGAACCAGCTGCGAGGCGGCGTCTTGCCAATCCAGCGCAGCGTGGTTGTCGGTGATGTAGCCCGGTTCAACCAGCTTGGCCCATTCTGCGAAGGCAGCCCGGACGCGGTCGTCGGTCCACGGCACCTTGCCGTTGGCGAGGTCCATGTGGAACTCGTAGCCGTTGGTGCGCAGGTTCATGTAGTCGAAGATGCCGGCGCCTGGCCACAGCGCCTTGGTGCCGGTGGTCAGACAGTCAATGCCGGCCTCCTGGAACAGCGCGCAGTTGGCGACGAACTCTTCATAGGTCTCCGGCACTTCCGCGCCGACCTGGGCGTAAGCGTCTTTGTTGTAGTAGATGCCCCACTGGTAGTAGGTGTAGGGCACGCCCCACTGCTTGCCGTCGATAGTCATCGAGGGCAGCGCCGAGGCGAGCGAGTCCTTAAGCCCGTGCTCCTCCCAGACATCCGAGATGTCCATGAACTGGCCCGAGTTGACGAAGGGAGCCATCCGGTTGCCGGCATACCAGTTGGCAAGATCGGGCGGCTCGGCCGTCAGGAAGTTGCGGATCGAGGTCTTGTAGCCTTCGTGGTCGAAGTTCTGGAACTCGATCTTGATGTCGGGGTTTTCCGCCTCGAACATCTCGATCACCTTCATCATCCCCGCAAGCGGCGCCGGGTCGAAATCACCGTAGTATTTCACTGTACCGGCGTTGGCGGCTGTCGCAGCGACCAAAGCCATCGCCGAAATCGACAGGGTGAGCATTGAACGCATGGTGTCCTCCCTTTTGCAGTCCAATTCCAATGTTGTGCACAGTTTCCAAATAATGGATCCAATTTCCAACTATTGAAAACACTGAACTGATCGGCTACACATGTCAACAGTCTCGCGTTCAAATCGTACCGCGAGACGCGGGAGGACGACCAAATGACCGTACAGGCGCCCGCGGATGGAACCGTAGGAAAAGCCTTGGGAATTCTTGACTGTGTGGCTGAGCTTGGCCGCCCGGTACGGTTTTCTGAACTCCTCGCCAAGAGCCGGTTTCCGAAGGCGACCCTCTACCGCCTGCTCCAGACCCTGACGAATCAAGGCATGCTCGCCTACGACGAAGAGCGGCAGACCTATTCGATGGGCCTGCGCCTTGTGCGGCTCGCGCATTGTGCCTGGCGCATGTCCAGCCTCGCGCCGATCGCCGGGCCCATGCTCGACCGGCTCGCCGCCGAGGTCGATGAAACCATTCACCTTGCGCAGATGGATTCGGGCCACGTTGTCTTTGTCGACAAGCGCCGCACGTCGGACCGGTTCGAGACGCTCGCCCAGGCCGGCCGGATCGCGCCGGGGCATTGCACCGGCGTGGGCAAGGCGATGCTGGCCTTCCTCTCGCCCACCCGGCTCGAGCGCGCGATGCAGCAGCAGACCTTCTTCAAATACACCCCGCACACCCATGAAACGCCGGAAAGCCTTGCCGCGGATCTGGACGTGATTCGCGAGGAAGGCGTGGCTTACGACCGCGAAGAGCACGAACTCGGCATCATCTCGATCGCCGCCCCGATCCTGACCCCGGGCGAACGCGTGCTCGGGGCCGTGTCGATCGCGTCATCCACCAACCGTAACACTCTGGAGAGCCTCACGGCTTTCCGCCCCGCCCTGCTTCGAACAGCAGACGAAATCGGCGCCGAGGCCGCAGCCTGGCAGTTCCCGCAAACCATCTGACGCCGAGGAGAAACAGATGTCCGGTGTATCACTCAGCAAGACCGTGAAACGGTTTGGCGACGTCCAGGTCATTCATGGTGTCGATCTCGAAATCGACGATGGTGAGTTCTGCGTTTTCGTCGGCCCCTCGGGCTGCGGCAAGTCCACCCTCCTGCGGATGATCGCAGGCCTCGAGGAAACCACCGAAGGCGTGATCAAGATCGGGGGCCGCGACGTCACCCGGGCCGACCCGGCGGAGCGCGGCGTGGCGATGGTGTTTCAGACCTACGCGCTCTACCCGCACATGACCGTGGAAGAGAACATGGGTTTCGGGCTGAAGATGACCGGCACGCCCAAGGCCGAGGTCAAGGAGAAGGTGGCGCGCGCCGCCGAGATCCTCCAGCTCGAACCCTACCTCAAGCGCAAGCCCAAGGCGCTCTCGGGCGGCCAGCGCCAGCGTGTCGCGATCGGCCGCG